>Ga0265798_10000652_pt1 | contig 56325 bp, 54 predicted proteins | sample P3T30metagenome_FD_192430 | JGI IMG/M metagenome (GOLD analysis project Ga0265798, IMG submission 192430) | Plant litter microbial communities from East Loma Ridge, Irvine, California - P3 T30 | ecosystem: Environmental > Terrestrial > Plant litter > Unclassified | place: USA: California... | reverse complement strand
GCGCTATAATCGTCGGCTTTCTCCGTCCAGCACAATTTTTTGGAAATATTATGGTCGTTATTCGTTTAGCTCGTGGTGGTGCCAAGAAGCGCCCGTTCTACAACATCGTTGCAACCGATTCGCGCAACCGTCGCGATGGCCGTTTCATCGAGCGTATCGGCTTCTACAACCCGATGGCATCGGGCAAGGAAGTTGGCCTGAACATCACCGCTGACCGTCTGGCTTACTGGCAAGGCGTTGGCGCACAACTGTCGCCGACCGTTGCTCGCCTGGTCGCTGGTCAGAAAGTCGCTGCCTAAGCACTGAGTATCAAGGTTGACTGGTTTGACCGATTCAACAGCAATCCCTGACGACCTGGTTCAGGTCGGGCATGTCACCGGCGCCTATGGGATCCGGGGCGGTATCCGCGTCTCGCCGTACTCGACGGACGCCGATGCGCTGCTGAACGTGAAAACCTGGTGGCTCGACAAGCCGGCGCTGCGTCCCGTCCAGGTGCGCAGCGCGAAGTACCATAGCGGCGATGTCACCGCCACTCTGGTCGATGTCACCGACCGCAACGAGGCCGAAGCGCTCAAGGGTGCAACGGTGCAGGTGTCGCGGGCGGAATTTCCGGCACTGCCGGAAGATGAATATTACTGGTCCGACCTGATCGGACTGGATGCCGTGAACCTGCAGGGCGAAGCCCTCGGCAAGGTCGCCGACATGATGAGCAACGGTCCGCAGTCGATTCTGCGCATCGTGCCCGTTCCCGACGCAAACGCACCCGATGCGAAACCCGAGGAACGCCTGGTGCCTTTCGTGGACCAGTTCGTCAAGACCGTCGACCTGAAGGCAAAACTGATTACCCTGGACTGGGGCCTGGATTATTAACACGATGCAGTTTGACGTCGTGAGCCTGTTCCCCGAGATGTTCGCTGCACTGACGCAGTCGGGTGTGACCCGCCGCGCGCACGAGCAGGGCCTGTGGAACCTGTCGCTCTGGAATCCTCGCGATTTCACGCAGGACCGCCACCGCACCGTGGATGATCGCCCGTATGGCGGCGGCCCCGGCATGGTGATGCTGGCCAGGCCCCTCGAAGCGACGATCAATGCAGCAAAGCAGCGCCAGGTGGACCTCGGACTGCCGGCCCCGCGTGTGGTGTTCATGTCGCCGCAGGGCAAGCAGTTGACGCACGAGCGCGTGATGGCGCTGAAGGACGAGCCCGGCCTGGTCCTGCTGTGCGGCCGCTACGAAGCGGTCGACCAGCGCCTGCTGGACCGCTGCGTCGACGAGGAGATTTCGCTCGGCGACTTCGTGCTGTCCGGCGGCGAGCTGCCGGCGATGGCGCTGATGGATGCCGTGGTGCGGCATATCCCCGGCGCGCTGGGCGACGACGCCTCGGCGGTCGAAGACAGCTTCGTCAACGGCCTGCTGGATTCGCCGCACTATACGCGTCCGGAAGTCTACGAAGGCGTGGCCGTACCGCCCGTTCTGATGGGCGGCAACCACGCAGAGATCATGAAGTGGCGCCGGAAGCAGCAGCTGGAAGCGACCGCGAAGAAACGGCCCGATCTGCTGGACAAGGCGCGCAGCGCCGGTCAGTTGAGCAAGGCCGACGAGAAGTTTCTGGCAGAACTGAGCAAGACTGCCGAATAGGATTTGCGCCATGTCGGCGCAAAGGCGGGCGTAACAACCCGCATGTTTCAATCCCATCCTCTACCGGGCAAACAGTACAGCGCCGGCAAGATGGTTACAGGAGTCATACAATGGATCTGATCCAGCAACTCGAGCAAGAAGAGATTGCGCGCCTCGGCCGCAACATCCCTGATTTCGCACCGGGCGACACCGTTGTCGTCAGCGTCAACGTCGTCGAAGGCAACCGCAAGCGCGCCCAGGCATACGAAGGCGTGGTCATCTCGCGTCGTAACCGCGGTCTGAACTCGAACTTCATCGTTCGCAAGATCTCGTCGGGCGAAGGCGTCGAGCGTACCTTCCAGCTGTACTCGCCGCTGATCGCTTCGATCGAAGTGAAGCGTCGTGGTGACGTGCGCCGTGCGAAGCTGTACTACCTGCGTGAGCGTTCGGGCAAATCGGCACGTATCAAAGAGAAACTGCCGACCCGCAAGACCGCCGCTGCCGCTCAGTAATTGCGCCAGTAGCATGGAAAAGGCATCCGAACGGATGCCTTTTTCTTTTTCCGGAGCACCTTTTGGCAAAACTGCATATCGATCCCCAGCGTCTTCCCATCGATGCGATCGCCGGCGAGTCGCCCCTGCCGCCGGAGCGCCTGCGTGCGGACTGGCTGCGCGCGCGCCTGGCGCGTCCGGCCGCCTGGGAACCCGAGCTGCCGGAAGACCTGCGCGAGCGCTTCCCCAAACTGCGCCGCGCCGCCGTGCTGGTGCCCATCGTCCAGCGCCCGGAAGGCCTGACGGTCCTGCTGACCCAGCGCACCGCCCACCTGAACAAGCATGCCGGCCAGATCAGCTTCCCTGGCGGCAGCGCCGAAGAGCTCGATTCCTCGGCGATCGAGACCGCGCTGCGCGAAACCGAGGAAGAGATCGGGCTGAACCGCCGCCACGTCGAGATCGTCGGCGTGCTGCCCGACCACGTCACCGCATCGAGCTACCTGGTGACGCCGGTAGTCGGGCTGGTCGCGCCGCCCTTCGAACTCGTCGCCGAATCGAACGAAGTCGCCGAGATCTTCGAAGTCCCGCTGGCCTTCCTGATGAACGGCGCCAACCACCAGCGCATGTCCTTCGAACTGCCGGAAGGGGCAGGGCGGCGCAGCTTCTACGCCATGCCCTACCAGCGCTTCTTCATCTGGGGCGCCACGGCCGGCATGCTGCGCAACCTGTTCCACCTGCTGCGCGCCTGAGCGGCGCCCCCTTCCTCAGTTCGCTGCCGGCAGCGTGCTGTTCAGCCGGTAGCTGCCGTACACCGGCGTTCCCCCATCGCAGACATGCTTGAAATCGATCGCCAGGCGCGTGAATGTGCCGTCCGGCGCGTAGGCGACCTCGCGCACGTCGTAATAGCCGGCGTGCGTCGCGCATGGCATCTCGTACAGGTTGTAGAGCTCGATCGCACCCGGCTGCTCGACATGGCCGACCGTGAGCGGCGCCCCGTTCGGCGGCGCCAGGCTCAGGTAGGCGCCGCGGTTCTTCGCCAGCGACACGGTGCGCAGGAGGAAGCGGTCGGGCGAGTAGACGATCTTCATGAACGGATCGTCCTGCGGCGTATAGAAGTAAGTCGAGGCCGGAAGGCCGTATGCCACGCCGCCTTCGCGCTTGAGGGCCATGTAGGCGGGCAGGGTGGGCACATCGGCGGAAGCGATGTCGATGCGCGCCACCTGCGTGTCGCCGGTGGAATCCGTGATCTGCACCTGCACCACGGCGGACTCGACGCCGGTCGGCCGGGACGCGCCCCACTGTACCGTCGTCGACGCGGTATCGGTGGCGCCGAAGCGCAGCGGCGTGCCGCTCACCTGGCTCCAGCGGTAGGTGGCGACGCTGCGGCCGCTGTCCAGTTTGGCGGCAGCCGTCAGGTGTACCAGATCGTTGGGCGTCGCCAGTTGCGGCACCAGGTCGCTGGTGATCGACGCCAGCAGGGTGTTCGGCGTCCGGAAGCCGCCTATCCCGCCGTTATAGAGCTTGAGCTCGTGGCCGGCCGTATCGGTCAGTACGATGTCCGGGGCCAGGGTGCCCGGCCCGGTCCAGGTCGTGCCGTCGCGCGAGGCCTGGATCACGTAGAACCTGTCGTGGCTCAGGGGCTGGACCGGGCGCACCAGCAGCAGGGCGCCGTGCACCTCGGCAGTGGCGCCGATGTTGGGCAGGACCGGGGTCTCGCCGGCGCTGACGTCGGAAAAACGGTAGAACAGCTGGGGCAACGCGGCGGGCGGCCGGCTGAACTGCACTCGGAATACCGCGTCCGCCAGGGTCGTGCGGGCCGGATCGGGGACGACCAGCCGCTCGATGAAGGTATAGTCGATATAGTCCTGCGGATCGAACACGGGCAATAAGGTCCGTTCGTCGCGCCACTGGCCATCCCACCACAGGAAGCCGTGGCCGAATCCCGACCAGAAGTTGCTCGCGCTCTTGGCCGGGGTGCCGGCGCTCCCGAGCAGCAGATCGACGTTCGCCATCGTGCCTGACTGCGTGCGCGCCGTGCTGACCCTGACCTTGCCGTTTGCGCCGGCAAACTCGACCGTGCCCTGTTCGGGGAGGCGGTTCAGGTAAGAGGACAAGGGGACCGGTGTCGACACCAAGGCCGTCTCCGCGCCGGCCTCATAGCGCATCGCCAGCGATACCTGGCCGCGCGCCGCCGCATAATCGACCGTCTTCGTCAGCACGGGCGCGCGCAGGAAAAGGGCGCCTGCATTCGGCGGCGTCAGCTTCAGGTCGTCCTTGCCGCTCGCGCTCACGCGCCACGACTGGTTGAGGCTGGTGCGTTCCCAGGCGATCGTAAAGGAGCCGCCCAGTTTCACCTGCCAGCGCGAGAGCGCGAGATCGTCCTCGATCTGGACCTGGGCGTTGAGCTTGTCGCCGGCAAGCGAGGTGCCGGCCTGCAAGTCGATGCTCAGCTTGCCGGTGACGAAGTCGTTATAGGCACCGGCGTCGCAGGACGTCGTCTGGGCGGCGATCCGGTCGCCGGCGCTGGCGATGCCATTGCCATCGTTGTCGGTGAGCGTGACGAGCAGCTTGCCGCCGCTCTGGCAGGTCAGCGTCTGGGTGAGTGCGGCTCCCCTGGTCTGGAAGCGCTGGGCGAGTTCGACGGCGAACTGGGCGGTGGCAAGCGCCGCTTCGCTGGCGGGCAGGGCGCGGTCCGGCAAGGCGTAATAATTGGTTTCCGACAGGGACATGGTCGCAGTCGGGGCGGGCGGCTGGGGTGGCGGCGGCGTGCCGCCGGTGTTGCCGCCGCCGCCGCCGCCGCCGCCTCCTCCGCCGCCGCCGCAGCCGGACAAGGCAAGCAGCGTGGCGAGCGTGAGGGTCTTGCTCAAATGCGAAGCGAGCATGGATGCTCCTATAATATTGAATGGATGAAAGCGCATTCTAGGCGCACTCGTGCCTGCAAAGTTCAAACATTGTTGCAACTTCATGGGCGGGAAAGGGCAATGCCGATTTGATTCCGGCGGCCCTCTGCGCTATCGTAGCGGGCAAATGAAGTAAAGCAACAACGTGAGGCCTCGCAAAACATGACATTTTTCTCCATCCTGTGCGCACTGCTCATCGAGCAGCTGAAGCCCCTGCGCGCGGATAACCAGATCTATGCCGAGATCAAGCGCTTCGCCATGCGCATCGAAGCCTGGTTCAACGCGGGCCAGGTGAGCCATGGCCGGCTGGGCTGGTTCCTGATGATGGGCAGCCTGATGCTGCCGACCGCCGTCCTCTATTGGGTGCTGATGTATTACGGCTGGGTGTTCGCGGCCTTCGCCTGGAACATCCTGATCGTCTACCTGACCCTGGGCTTCCGCCACTACAGCCATTACTTCACCTCGATCCAGTTCGCCCTGCATGCCGGCGACGAAGCCACTGCGCGCACCCTGCTGGCCGAGTGGGCGAAAATCGACACCGTCGGCATGGACAGCACCGAAATCGCGCGCCTGGCCGTCGAAAAATCCCTGATCACCACGCACCGCAACGTGTTCGGCGTGTTCTTCTGGTTCCTGATGCCGCTGGGTCCGGCCTGCGCCGTGATGTACCGCGTGTCGGAATACCTGGCGCGCGCCTGGAACGAACCCGACCACATGCGCAACGAAGCCTTCGGCCAGTTCGCCGCGCGCGCTTTTTACTGGATCGACTGGATTCCGGTGCGCCTGACCGCGATCGCCTTTGCCGTGGTCGGCAATTTCGAGGACGCCATCTACGCCTGGCGCAATTTCGCCAACCGCTGGGCCGACGAAGCCAGGGGCATCATCCTGGCAGCCGGCGGCGGCGCCATGGGCGTGCGCCTCGGCTCGCCGGTCGAGACCGCGCCGCGCATCGTGCCGGCGGACGCCGCCACCGTCGACCTCTCGGACAGCGAAGCCGACGTGCTGCCTGGCGAGGAGCCAAACGTGCGCGCACTCCAGAGCACCGTCGGCCTGGTCTGGCGCGCGCTGTTATTATGGATGCTGCTCCTGCTCCTGCTTTCCGGCGCGGTATTGCTTGGTTGAACTGCTTCCGGATACGGACGAGACTGTAAAGCTTCGTCCCAGGTCTTCTATAAGATATAATACCGGGGTTGTTCTCATCCACGCTTCATGTTTCAGTAAGCCGCACTATGGCCGAGTTACCGCAAACCGGGAAAGAACGCGCCGACGAGTTCATCATTCTCGGCGTTACAAGTAAGGGCAGGCAGTTCCGTCCGAGTGACTGGGCCGAGCGTCTGTGCGGGGTCATGTCGTGCTTCCGCCCGCCGGGCAGCGGCGGCCGCAACGCCCACCTGCAGTTTTCCCCCTACGTCCACCCGACCGTCGTGAACGGCGTCAAGGCCGTGGTCGTGAACAATGCCCTCAAGAGCGTCGAACCGCTGGCTTACCACTTCGTGGTGAACTTCGCCAAGGACAACGACCTGCAAATGGTCGAGGCCTGTTACGTCCCGCCACCGGGCGAATCCAAACCCGCCGTCTGACCCGCCATCGCAGCTTTGACTTTTCTCAAAGCTGTCCTATCCTTCAGCGTTAGCGTGATTGCCTGACGATGGAGGACGCCATGGAAGTCGGCAAACTCAGCACCCTTGAAACCGTCTGCTGCACGCGCGATGAAACCGTGCAGGGCGCGGCTTTTCTCATGCGCAAGCACCATGTCGGCGACCTCGTCGTGGTCGAGGAGCCGGATGGCGAGCGCATCCCCGTCGGCATCGTCACCGACCGCGACATCGTGGTCTCCGTGATCGCCCTCGGCCTCGATCCGCTCGGCCTGCAGGTCGGCGATATCATGACCGACGACCTGCTTACGGCAGGGGAGAACGACGACGTCTACGCCACCATCGAACGCATGCGCCTGCGCGGCATCCGGCGCGTGCCGGTCTTGTCCGACAGCGGGGCGCTGGCCGGCATCGTCAGCGCCGACGACCTGCTGGCCTTCCTGGCCGAGGAGATGGAAGAGCTGTCGCGCATTAGTCCCTACCAGCAGCAGCATGAAAGGCGGGCGCGGCAGTAACCATCCGGACTGGCCGCGCTGCTCCGTCGGATACTGCAACTAACCGACGTGAACTCCTGCAGAACCTTGAACCCCGGTAAGCCAGGCCTAAGCCCGGCTCTGTTACCATGCTGTGCCGCTGCGCAATACCTGCGCGGCCTGACAATGACACACGGGGTGACATGAGCACGAGCTTCCTGCAGCGCGGCGCGGCCGCAACCATGATCGTCACCGGCCTGGGCGTGGCCTGCGCCGGTCCGGCCTGGGCCCAGCGGACGCCGGATGAGCTTCCGAAAGGGATAGTGCAGGGCCCATCGGTCGAGGGCATCACCGAATACCGCCTGCCGAACGGCCTGAAGGTGCTGCTGTTCCCGGATTCGTCGCGCCCGACCGTGACCGTCAACGTGACTTACCTGGTCGGTTCGCGCCACGAGAACTACGGCGAGACCGGCATGGCGCACCTGCTCGAACACCTGATGTTCAAGGGTTCGCCCAAGCATCGGGACATCACCACGCAATTTTCCGACCGCGGCATGCAGTTCAACGGCACCACCTCGCTGGACCGCACCAATTACTACGAGGTGTTCCAGGCCTCGCCGGAAAACCTGCAGTGGGCGCTGGAGATGGAAGCCGACCGCATGACCCATTCCTTCATCGCCCAGAAGGACCTCGATTCCGAGATGACGGTCGTGCGCAACGAATACGAGAACGGCGAGAATTCGCCGGGCTCGGTGCTGATGAAGCGCATGCAGAGCGTCGCCTACGACTGGCACGCCTATGGCCGCTCGACCATCGGCAACAAGAGCGACATCGAGAACGTCAGGATCAGGAACCTGCAGGACTTCTACCACACCTATTACCAGCCGGATAACGCCGTGCTGCTGGTGGCCGGCAAGTTCGACCCGAACCAGACGCTGCGCTCGATCGGCAGGCTGTTCGGCGCGATCCCGAAGCCCAAGCGCACGCTGCCGGTATTCTGGACCGTCGAGCCGACCCAGGACGGCGAGCGCAGCTTCACGGTGCGGCGCCAGGGCGACGTGCAGATCGTCGCGGTCGGCTACAAGGTGCCGTCCGGCCTGCACGACGACAGCGACGCGCTGAGCTTTTCATCGAGCATCCTCGGCGACGTGCCGACCGGCCGCCTGCACAAGCTGCTGGTCGATACCGGCAAGGCCAGCCAGGTGTTCGCCTTCGCCCAGACCGGCTACGCGCCCGGCCTGCAGTTCTTCGGCGCGGTGGTCAAGAAGGGCGAGGCGATCGAGCCGGTCCGCGCGGCCCTCACCGACGCGGTGGAGAGCTTCGCCCAGCATCCGCCGACCGCCGAGGAAATGGAGCGCACCAAGCGCGCCTACCTGAACAGCATCGAGCGCAGCCTGAACGATCCGGCGCAGGTGGGCGTGGCGCTGTCCGAGACCATCGCGCTGGGGGACTGGCGCCTGTTCTTCGTCGGGCGCGACAAGGTCGAGAAGATCAGCGCCGCGCAGGTGGCGGAGGCGTCGGGCCGCTACTTCAGGCGCGACAACCGCGTCACCGGCACCTTCCTGCCGGACGACGCGCCACAGCGCGCCGTGATCCCGCCGGCGCCGAGCGTGGAAAGCCTGCTGAAGGACTTCAAGCCACAGGCCTCGAACCTGAGCGCGGAAGACTTCGAGCCGTCCCAGGCCAACATCATGAAGCGCACCACGCTCACCACAGCCGGCGGCGTCAAGCTGGCCCTGCTGCCGAAGAAGAACCGCGGCCAGACCGTGACCGTCGACCTGCGCCAGTATTTCGGCGACGAGCAGAACCTGTTCGGCAAGGGCGCGGTCCCGGGCCTGACCGCCGCCATGCTGACCCGCGGTACCACCCAGTACGACCGCGTGCAGCTGGCCGACGCCTTCGAAAAGCTGAAGGTGGCCGGCGGCATCACCCACTTCCAGACCACGCGCGAGAACCTGGCGGCGGCCCTGAAGCTGGCGGCCCACGTGCTGAAGGAGCCGAGCTTCCCGGCGGCCGAGTTCGAGCAGCTGCGCCAGCAGTCGCTGGTGGCGCTGGAAGCCAGCCGCGGCGAACCGCCGAACGTCGCCTCGCGCGCGCTGAACGAGCACTTCGACATCTACCCGAAAGGCGACATCCGCCACGAAACCACGCTCGACGAGGACATCGCCGACCTGAAATCGGCGACGCTGGACCAGGTCAAGGCCTTCCATCGCGACTTCTACGGCACCAACCCGGCCGAAATGGCCATCGTCGGCGATTTCGACGCGAAGGAAATCGTGCCGCTGGTGGACCAGCTGTTCGGCCGCTGGAAAGCTCCCATGCACGTGGCGCCGGTACTGCGCAAGCATGCCGAGATCGCGCCCATACACCAGACGTTGAATACGCCCGACAAGGAGAACGGGTTCTACGCCGCGCGTATGAATCTCGACCTGAACGTCGACGATCCCGACTATCCGGCGCTGATGCTGGCTGACTATATCTTCGGCGGCAACGGCGGCCTGAAATCGCGCCTGATGGACCGCATCCGCCAGAAGGAGGGCCTGTCCTACGGCGGCGGTACCCAGCTGGCGGCCGGCGAACGCGACCGTGCCGGCATGTTCGCGGTCAGCGCCATCGCCGCGCCGCAGAACCTGGCCAAGGTCGATGTCGCGGTGCGCGAGGAACTGGCGCGCGCGCTGAAGGAAGGCTTCACGGCGGCGGAACTGGCCGGCGCCAAATCCGGTCTCATGCAACAGAGGACCCAGAACCGCGCCGACGACGGCACCCTGGCCGCCGGCTGGACCTCCTACCTGGACCGCGACAAGACTTACGAATGGTCGGCCGACTTCGAGAAACGCATGATGGCGGTCACGCTGCCGCAGTTGAACGCGGCCTTCCGCAAGGTCATCGATCCGGCCAGATTGTCGGTGGTGATGGCGGGCGACCAGTCCAAGGCCAAGCCTGCCAAATAGAAGGCGCATGAATGCAACACTCAGCCGTTCAGGATTTCAGGAAATGGCTGAGAAACTTGGTCAATATCCACATGGGCGCTATGATGTTGCCTGTTAGCAGTGTTTCTGACAGGCAGCAAACATTGCGTCGGGATATTGTAAAGGAAGCATCATGAAGGGCATGACCAAACAACCGCCGAGCGGGATCTCCTATGCCGGCAAGGTTGTGCTGGTGACGGGCGCCGCCAGCGGCATCGGCCGCGCGATGGCGCTGGCATTCGGGCGCGCCGGCGCCTGCGTCGTCGTCGCCGACACGTCGGTCGATGGCGGCCACATGACCGCTGCGCTGATCGTCGAAGCCGGCGGCAAGGCACTGTTCGTTAAAACAAATGTAACGGCTGCCAACGAAGTCGAAGCGCTGATCGACAAGGCGGTTGCCTACTACGGCCGCATCGACGTCGCCGTCAACGGCGCCGGCACCGAGGAGGAGTCCCAGCCGCTGGCCGAGGGCGAGGACGAGCAGTTCGAGCGCATCATGAACGTCAACGTCAAGGGCGTCTGGCTGTGCATGAAGAGCCAGCTGCGCCAGATGCTGAAGCAGGAAGGCGGCGGCACGATCTGCAACGTGGCCGACGCCGGCGGCCTGGTGGCGGCGCCGAACCGCGCCATCTACGCCGCTTCCAAGCACGCCGTGATCGGCCTGACCAAAACCGCGGCGGTGGAATACGCCAAGTCCGGCGTCCGCGTGAACAGCCTGTGCCCGGGCGCCGTCAAGACCCCGATGCTGGCGCGCATGCTCGAGCGCGAGCCGGGCCGCGACAAGAAACTGAAGGCCGCCCACCCGATGGGCCGCATCGCCGAGCCCGCCGAAGTCGCCAGCGCGGCACTGTGGCTGTGCTCGGAGCAGGCGTCGTTCGTGACCGGCCACCAGCTGGCGATCGATGGCGGCCTGACGGCGATGTAATCATCGGTCGAGGACGCCGACCCGCCGCAATCCATCAAGAATCATCCCGCCTGACGCCGCGCCCTGGCGCAGGAACACGGCGGGCCTGCCCAGCGGCGCCGGCATGGTTTCCCATCCACCCGCCGCGCCGGCTTCGGCACCGCTCCAGAGATCGGTCCAGCGCGCCCCTTCCGGAAAATACACGCCAACCGTACTGGCGCCCCGCTCGACCACCGGCGCCACCAGCAGGTTGGGGCCGAGCAGGTACTGGTAGCGCAGGCCGTAGGTATTCGGGTCGTCCGGATAATGCAGGAACAGGTGGCGCGCCAGCGGGTGGCCCTGCGCCGCTGCCGCCTGTCCCAGGCGCTTGCGGTAGGCCGCCAGGCCCTTGTAGACCCTGGCGAAACGCGCCGTGTGCGCCAGCAGTTCAGCGCTCGAATCGAACTGGGCCGAGATGCCCGGCACCAGCCCCTCGTGGGTGCGCAGGACCGCCGTGAAGGCGCTCATCTCCGTCCAGCGCATCATCAGCTCGGGCGTGCGCGCAATCAGCGCAATCTCCCTGCCGGCCAGGTCCAGCTTGAAAGCGCTGTAGCCGCCAGTGTCGCTGTGGATCAGGCTGCCGCCCGACACCCCGGCCGACAGCATGCCGTTCAGGGCGGATTTGATGCCGTCGTAGGCGCTCCAGTTCTGGATCTGGTCGCCCAGCCAGAACAGGGTGGCGGCTCCCGGACTGCGGGTGAAACCCGAACGGTCGAAGAAGACGATGTCGGCGCCGCGCCCCGCTTCCTCGATCGCCTCGCGCGCCACCTGCGCCCATTCCTGCGCGTAGTGGTTGTGCCAGACCGCCGGGTCGGCGCCCTCGTGCAGCCGGCCGTCGAAGGGCAGGGCTTCGCCGAAGTCGTGCATCCAGCCGGATGCCCTGGCCCTCCCGATCAGCTCCCGCTTGATGACGCCCTTGGTCCAGGTCCGGGCATCCGGATTGCTGAGGTCGATGAGGGCGGCGGAAAAGCTGGTGTTCCGGTTCAGGAAAGGCGAACCATCCGCCTGCCTCACCAGATAGCCATTCGCAAGCGCCTCCCTGTACAGGCTGTCGTGCCCGGCTTCCGTCGACAGGAAGGGGTTCATGTAGACCAGCATGCGCGCGCCCTGGCGTTCCAGGTCGTCCACCAGCCCGTTCCAGCCGGGATAGTAATTCTCGTCCAGGCGCCAGTTCCACCACAGTTGCCGGCCGCTCGAGGTGACGCGCACCCCCGGCCAGTCCTGCAGCCAGACCCCGGCCAGCGGGATCCCGGCGCGATTCGCGGCGGCGATCTTGCCGCGCACCACCTCCGTGCCGCCCTGGGTGCCGATGATCAGGCCCTCGTGGATCCAGTCGGGCAGGGCGCGCATGCGGCCGGCGTATTCCATGAAGGCTTCGATCAGCTCGAGCGGCGTGCGCCCGGACAGGATGCGGCCGCGCATGCCGGCCGACCAGACCTTGATGCCGATCCGGTCGGGCTGGCGCATGTCGAAGATGCTGTATTCGGTGTTTTCCAGGCACAGGGAACGCAGCCGGCTGGTCAGGTAATGCGCCGCCGGCGCCTCGGTGGCGAAGGGCGTGCCGCCGCCGCGGTCCGCCAGCAGGTCGACCAGTTCGGTGATGCCCGGCTGGCCGCGGCCGACGCCGTGCTCCTGCACCAGGATGGGCAGCAGATAGCCTTTCTGGTTGAAGTAGGTCAGCTGCTGGCCGAAGCCGAAGATCGCTTCGTCGGCGGCCGAGCCGACGCTCAGGCGGATGCGGTTGACCTCGGCGGCATCGACGGTGACGGTAAAGCGCAGCTGGCGCGGTGACACGGCTTCGAACACCAGCCGGTAGCCGATGTGCCGCGCGGGGCCGGACAGCGTGCCGGTCACGGTGACCGTGCCCTTTCCCGCCTCGATGGCGTCGATGCCGGGGCGCTCGAAGACGCTCGACACGCTGTCGGTAATGGAAAACGAGCCTTCGGGCACGCCGAAGTCGCGCACCTCGGCGGTAGCGATCTCGGCGGCGAGGAAATTGCCGTCCGCCGCGGTCTCCCAGATGACGCGGCCGGGTGCGTCCCGGTGCGAGACCTGCAGGCGATTGCCAAGCCGCGTCAGGAGGAAGTCGCCGATGCGGTGGCTGTCCGCGGGCGTGGCACCGGTTTGCGCGGCGCCGCTGCGCCAGGCAGGTGCGCTGAGCGCGCCCGCACCCAGGCTGAGGAAATGTCGGCGTTGCATGGCGCCCCCACTCGCAGATCACATCCGGTCAACTTAGACGTGGATCAGGTAAGGGCTTTGATTTGGATCAGGCGTTCCCCGATCCACGCATGGCTGCGGGCAGTGACCAGCTGCGCCATCCGGGTCGGAAAGTGGATCAGGCCATGCGGCGCTTCCGGCAGCAGATGCATCTCGACTTCCGCGCCCGCGTCGCGCCAGCCTTGCGCCAGTTTGGTCGTGTCATCGCGCAAGGGGTCGAGTTCGCCCACGAACATCAGCGCGGGCGGCAGTCCGTCGAGCTCGCCATGCAGCGGCGACAGCGGCGGCTGGCGCCGCTGCGCGTCCGTCAGGTCCGGCGTCAGCATGCGCAGGCCTTCCGCCATGCCGGGGCCGTCCAGCACCAGCGTCTCCGGGCCGGCCTGCAGGACGCTGGGCGTGCCGGCCAGGTCATACACACCGTAATAGAGCACGGCGCCTTCGATCTTCTGCAGCAGCGCCGGCCAGGCCTTGAGGCGCAGGAGCGTCGCCGCGGCCAGGTGGCCGCCCGCCGATTCCCCGACCACGAACACCGGCAGCCCGGCAAAGGCCGGCAGCCCGTCCTGCAGCAGCCAGCGCGCCGCTGCCAGGCAGTCGTCCATGATGTCCTGCACCGGCGCGTCGAGGGCCAGCCGGTAGTCGACCGACACCACAACCACGCCGCAGGCGGCCGCCAGTGCCGCATTCAGCTTGTCGTTCATGCGCGCGTTGCCGATCACCCAGCCGCCGCCGTGGATGTCGAGCACGACGCCGTGTACTTTGCCGGCAGGCCGCAGGATCCGCACCGGTACCCGCAAGCCATCGATGGCCGCGACCGCCGACGCCGCGCGGACGCCGGCGCGCGTCAGCGAGCGCTCGGGCAACAGTTGCCCGAGACGCAGCAGTGCCTGGATCAGGCGGGGCGTCCAGCGATTGCGGATCCTAAAGCGCGGCGCCCGCGCCAGCTTGCGGTTGAAGCGCCGGGCTTCGGCGATGGCGTCGTCGTCGATGCGCAGCGTCATGCAGGGCTCAGGCCGCGCTCAACTCGGCCACGAAGTCGTACATGTCGCCGCGGAAGTAGGAGCGGCAGAACTCCACCGCCTGCCCGTCCGGCAGGAAGCCGAGACGCTCCACGCACAGCCCGGCATCGCCTTCCTTCGACTGCAGCAGCTTCGCCTGCTCGGCGTTCAGCAGCAGCGCCGACAGCCGCTGCAGCGCGCGCACCGGGCGCTTGCCGGCCGCTTCCAGCGCCTCGTACATCGAGGTGTCGACGGCATCGAGCGAGGGCAGGGCCGAGGCGGCGATGGTCGCGTATTCCAGGCACATCGGCATGTCGTCGGCGTAGCGGATGCGGTTGAAGCGGTACACCGCCGCGCCCGGCGAAAGGCGCAGGCGCAGCGCTTCTTCCGGCGTCACGGTGCCTTCCGAACGCTTGAGCCAGACGCTGCGCGGGGTACGGCCGCGCGAGCGCATGTCTTCGGAAAAGGAGGTCAGCTTGGCGAAGTTCTTTTCGATGCGCGTGTTGATGAAGTTGCCCGAGCCTGGGCGGCGCACCAACAGGCCTTCCTCGACCAGGCCGTCGATCGCCTTGCGCACGGTGATGCGCGAGATGTCGAGCTCGGACGCGAGCTGGCGCTCCGCCGGCAGGGCTTCGGCCGGGCCGTAGACGCCGCGGTCGATCGCCTCGCGCAGGGCGCGCTGCAACTGCTGGTAGAGCGGCAGGTTGCTGGTGGCGGAGAGGTGCTGCATCAACTGCGCGAGAGAGGACATGCGGATCGTCTGGATAAATGATCCGCTGATAATACCAAAAAAGACCGCCTATTTTGCCCGCGGATTGCCCAGTCCGCGATTGGCCGGCTGCATCTTGCCCGAGCGGATGTCGCGCACCGCCGTGCCGACCGAGCGCGCCACGTTGCGCACCTCTTCCTGGAAGGCGGTGTCGCGGTCCAGCGTTTCGTGGCTGTCGGCATAGGATTCGTAATAGCCGACGAAGCGGTCGAGCTGGGAGGTCGGGCTGGCCGAGATCAGGCCCATCCAGTCCAGCCAGTCCGACAGCGAGCGCCGCGTCCCCTCGATGCCGGCGACGTCGCCGTGCACCACCAGGCCATAGGCGCGGCCGGCCAGGTGCTTCGGATAATCCCAGTTCTTTTCGAGTGCCTTGGCTTCCTCGGCTTTCTTGCCGTGGGTCGAGCTGGGGTCGGGGTTGCCGCCGTCGGCGCAGACCAGGCGGTCGATCATCAGCTTGAGCACGGCCGGCGTCTGGTACCAGTAGACCGGCGTCAGGATGATGACGCCGTGGGCCGATACCCACTTCTCGTAGATCTCGTTCATCCAGTCGTTGTTCTGGTGCAGCGAGTGGTTCGGGTAGCAGCTGCAGGGCCAGTGGCAGAGCGGCATCGCGGTCGACACGCAGGCCTTGCAGGGGTGGATATGGCGGTCGTAATCCGAGATCAGCAGCGAGAGGTCGAGCACGTCGGTGTCGAAGCCCTCGGCCAGCAGGACCTCTTCGCACATCTTGGTCAGGCGCCAGGTTTTCGAGATCTCGCTGGGGCAGCTGCCGTCGTTGCGCGCCGAGGCATTGATCAGCAGGATGCGGCTGAGCGTGTTGCGGTCCTTCTGCTTCGCTTCGGCAGCGAGCAGGCGGTCATGCGCTTCCTTCCACTCGACCGAGAGATCGTAGTCGGGATCGGCGAAGCCCGGTCCGGCCTTGACCGTCACCGGCGCCTTGTGCGAGTTGACGTAGGCCTGCCACGCGACTTCCTCGACCGCCGCCAGTTCGTGGCCGACGTTCTCGTAGGCGGGGTCGAAGAAATTGCGCGAGAAGCGCAGGCGGAATTCGTTGCGGTCGAGCTTGGCGGGCGCTTGTCCCTTGCGTACGGTGGTCATGGCCGTTCCTGTCGATACTGTCTTCAGGATTATGTCCTGGACAGACGATCAGGCTGGTTCGCCACCTAACACAGGCATGAAAAAGGCGGTGCGCCTTCATCAGGACCGCACCGCCTTTCGGCAACCGCCGGAACAGCTTACTTCTGGGCGTTACCGCCCGGGTTCGGGTGGTTCACCAGCACGATGGCGTACCTGGCGATGTCCGACAGGCCGCCGCCCGCTTTCACGGTCTGCAGGGTCTGGATTGCCTTGTCCTTCTGGCCGGCGCGCATATAGGCCAGGCCCAGGCGCAGCTTGGCTTCGTCAGGCACCTTCAGGCCGCCCTTGGCGATACCCTGTTCGATGAAGGGGATGCCCTTGTCGAACTGGTCCATGGTCACGTAGGCCCAGCCCAGGTTGACCAGGCCGGCGCCGGTCTTCGACTTGGTTGCCGAGGCTTCGCCCGATGCGATGTTCTTGGCGTCGTTGGCGGCTTCCTTGGTCGCACGGTCGCGCAGCTGGCGGTGCTGGGCAGCATTGCCGCCGGTGCCGAGGACGCCTGCGGCGAAGCCGGCGTCGACGACCTTCTTGGCTTCGGTCGGGAAGCCGTCCTTCAGCGCCAGCTCGGCCAGCTCGGTGTACATCTCCGGGGTCAGCACTTTCACCGCCGAGAATTCGAGACGCAGCACGTTGGCGTAGTTGGCTTCGTTGAAGCCCGGCTTGCGCACCACGCCGCGGTAGATGGCGTCCATCCAGACGTCGTCGTTCGGGTAGTAGGTGATCAGCTGCTCGAGGCCGTACTGGTAGGCGGCATCGTCCTTGACCTTGACGGCGGCCGAGGCGTACAGGCGCAGGTCTTCCGAGGACGGGGTCTTGCCGGCCGTCTGGGCGGCTTCCAGTTGCGGGCGCAGCAGTTTCATTGCGTTCGCATAGTCGCCGCTCAGGTAGTAGGAGCGGACCAGCGGGCCAGTCGCGGCATCCGAGTTCGGGTTTTCAGCCTGGAAGCGCTTGAACCACTCGATCGCCTTCGGGTAGTTCTTGGCGTTGTAATACATGCCGGCCAGAGCCTGGGTGAACTGCGGCTTGTCGGTGTCCGGCAGCTTGCCCGAAGCAATAATGGCTTCCAGCGCGGCGATCGAACCCTGGTCATCGCCCTTGGCGGTGGCCAGCGACAGCTTCATGCGGTTCAGCACATAGCTTTCGTAGGCGGTCTTGTCCGGGAAGGCTTCGGCCTGGGTGATGCGGTTCTGCACTTCGCCGTAGTTCTTCGCGTCCATCAGCGGCTTGACCTGGGCCGGATCGAGCAGCTTGAACAATTCCGGGCGGACCGTGTCCGGCTTCGGCTGGGCAGCGGCCTGTGCGTTCTTGTCTTGCGCAACGGCGCCTTGCATCAGGGCAGGCGCAGCGTTCAGGCCGATGGCGGCCAGCATCAGGGCGAGGCGGGCAAAACGGAATTGGGACATGAATAATCCTTTTCTTTTGATAACTAAATCGGACAAAGCGTGCATTCTCCCACAAATGGCTTTGGGAGGGCCGGACAATTGTGCCCCAGCCGGGCTGGCGGCGGACGCGTCGTTACAATGCGTTACCGCACCTGCATAAAGGCAATGTATTGCGGGTTAAAACCCAGGCACGGGGCACACGCCTTCCGCTTCGATCCCGCCCGCCAGCCAGGCGTTCACGGCGTCCAGTGCCGGCGGCGCAAAACCGTAGGTCATCAGGGCCGGCGCCGGAAAATCCAGCGCCTGGTAGGGGTTCCACAGGGCGATGTGCAGGTCGGGCTGCCAGTTCTCGCGCGCATGCGGGCCGTAGCGGCGGCGCGAGGTCGAGGCCAGCATCGTGAAGCGGCCGTCCTGCGGCAGCGCGCCCCAGTCGAAGGTTTCCGGATCCGCAAAGGTGACCAGCTCGACATCGTAGAGCCTGCCCAGCGAGGCTGCGATGCTGGCCGCCGGCACGCCGGCTTCCGAGACCCCGTCGCTGACCACGTCCTGGCGCGCCACCAGCCGGACCTTGCTGCCGGGGGCGGGGCGCTGCGGGTTGCCGCGCGCGGTGAGCGCACGCTGCCAGGCGCGCGCCATCAGGGCACGGTCGGCCGCTTCCGTTTCCGGCGAATAGGGCGCGCCGCCCGCCGGATGGGCCTGCGCCAGCTTGTCCAGGCGGGCCAGCCGTGCTTCAACCTCGGCCATCGGCAGGCGTCCGTCTTCGATCGCAGCTGCGATGGCAATCAGCGTCTCTTCCTGGGTCTCACGCGAACCGATCGCCATCACCATGTCGGCGCCGGCCACCAGGGCGTTGACGGCGGCCTGGCCGGCGCTGTAGCGGTGGGCGATGGCGTGCATGTCCATGCCGTCGGTGATGATCACGCCTTGATAGCCCATCCTGTCGCGCAGCAGATCGGTGAGGATGGCGCGCGACATGGTGGCCGGGTTGTGCGGATCGAGGGCCGGGTAGACGATGTGGGCGGTCATCACGGCCGGCGCATGCGGCGCGGCGCTGCGGAAGGGTGCGAACTCGAAGCGTTCCAGTTCGGCCAGGTCTTTGTCGACGGTCGGCAGGTCTCGGTGCGAGTCGACGTGGGTGTCGCCGTGGCCGGGGAAGTGCTTGACGCAGCAGGCCACGCCTTCCGATTCGCTGCCGTCCATCCAGGCCATCGCCAGCGCGGCCGCGCGCACCGGGTCGGCGCCGAAGGAGCGCTCGGCGATGACGGGATTGCGCGGGTTGTTGTTCAGGTCCAGCACCGGCGCGAAGTTCCAGTTGAAGCCCATGGCCTTGACGGCGCGCGCCACGGCGGCGCCGATTTCCTTGGCCAGCCCGGTGTCATCGGCGGCGCCGAGCGCCATCGCCGACGGCGGCGGCGGCACCCACAGCGAGCGCACCACGGCGCCGCCTTCCTGGTCGAGCGCGATCAGGGCCTTGCCGCCCATGGCCTCGAGCAGGTCGGCATTAAAGCGGGTCAGCTGCGCCGCGTCCGTCATGTTCTGGCGGAACAGGCAGGCGCCGCGGATGCTGTTTTCGCGGATGAAGCCGGCGGTGCCGGCATCGAGTCCGGTGCCGAACAGCCGGATCATGATCAGCTGGCCGGCGAGTTTCCTGTAATCGTTCATGCTCAGTTCGTTTTTGTGACTTTGCTCAGGTGGCGCGGCTGGTCCGGGTTCATGCCGCGCGCCTTCGACAGGTGCGCCGCCATCACATAGAAAGCCTGGATCGCCACGATCGGGTCGAGGTCGGGCGTGGCGGCAACGGGCAGGTCGAGGTCGCGGCCGGGCACGTCCTGCGGCGCGGCCAGCAGCACGCGGGCGCCGCGTCCGCGCATCTCGTCGGCCAGCGCCACAAGGCCGGCCTGGGCCGGGCCGCGGGTCGCGAAGATCAGCAGCGGATAGCCGTCCTCGATCAGCGCCATCGGGCCGTGCTTGATCTCGGCGCCGGAGAAGGCTTCCGCCTGCAGCGCCGAGGTCTCCTTGAACTTCAGCGCCGACTCCAGCGCCACCGGGAAGCTGATGCCGCGGCCGACCACCATGATGTTGCGGCTCGGGGCCAGGACGTCGATGGCCTTCGACCAGTCGGTCTGGGCGGCGCGCGCCAGGGCTTCGGGCAGGGCGCGCAGGCCTTCTTTCAATTCCGTGTCGCCCTGCCATTCGGCAACCACGCGCGCGCCGGCGGTCAGGCTGGTGATGAAGCTCTTGGTCGCAGCCACGGATTTCTCTTTACCTGCATGCAGCGGCATCGCCCATTCGGCGGCGGCGGCCAGCGGGGAGTCGATGTCGTTGACCAGCGCGACCGTGGTAGCGCCGCCGTCGCGGAAGTAGCGGATCGGCTCGACCACGTCCGGGCTCTGGCCGGACTGCGAGATCGACAGGGCCAGCGTGCCCCGGGTCTGCAGCTTCGCGCCGTACAGGGTCACCAGCGACATCGGCAGCGAGGTCACCAGCTTGCCCAGGCGCGCCATGGTCAGGTAGGCGAAGTAGCTGGAGGCGTGGTCGGAGCTGCCGCGCGCCACCGTCACCACGTTGTTGAAACTGGCCGCGCGCAGGCGTTCGCCCAGTTCCGCATAGCGTTCGACGTCCTGCGACAGTTGCAGGGCGACGCATGCGGCGGCGGACCTGGCTTCTTCCAGCATCAGCGAGGTGGTGTCAAGACTCACAGCGTTCTCCTTCGATATAGACAGCTTTAATGCATAAGTTGCGGTCGAGGACGACCAGGTCGGCGAAGCAGCCCGGCGCCAGGCGCCCGCGGCGGGTTTCGCCCAGGTAGTCGGCGGCATTCGTGGAAACGCGGCGCGAGGCGTCTTCGATGGTGAGGCCAATCGACACCAGGTTGCGCAGTGCCTGGTCCATGGTCAGCGTGCTGCCGGCCAGGGTGCCATCAAGCAGGCGCACGCCGCCCATGCACTTGTGGACGACCTGGCGGCCCAGCATGTATTCGCCGTCGGGCATGCCTGCGGCGGCGGTCGAATCGGTCACGCAGAACAGCTTGGGGATGCTGCGCAGGGCCACCTTGATCGCGCCCGGGTGCACGTGCAGCAGGTCGGGGATGATCTCGGCGTATTGCGCGTGCGCCAGCGCGGCGCCGGCCATGCCGGGTTCGCGGTGGTGCAGGCCGGGCATCGCGTTGAACAGGTGGGTGAAGCCGGCCGCGCCGTGTTCCAGCGCCTTGACGCCGTCTTCGTAGGAACCGGTGGTATGCCCGATCTGCACGCGGATGCCGGCATCGGCCATCTGCTTGACGAGCGCCAGGTGCCCGTCGATCTCCGGCGCCACCGTGATCAGGCGCATCGGCGCCTGGCCGTCGAAGCGCCTGACTTCCTCCATCGAGGCTTCGCGCGCGAACGGTGGCTGGGCGCCCAGCTTGCCCGAGTTGATGTAGGGGCCTTCCAGGTGCACGCCGAGGATGCGCGCTTCGTTCCTGCCGCGCTGCCTGCAGGCGGCGCCGATGGCGTCCAGCGCGCGTTCGATGTCCTCGACGGGCGCGGTCATGGTGGTGGCCAGCAGGCTGGTGGTGCCGTGCTTCGCATGCAGGCGCGCGATCGTGTGCGGGGCGTCGCCGCCTTCCATCATGTCGCGGCCGGCGCCGCCGTGCACGTGCAGGTCGATGAAGCCGGGCAGGACGTAGTCGTCGCCGTTGTCCGCCGGGTCGCAGGCCTGGCCGTCGATGGCGGCGATGGTGTGCGGTTCGCCGGCGGCGAGGCGGACTTCGCCGCGGATCCAGCCGCCGGGGGTCAGGATGTTGCCTTTCATTGGATTTCCTTTTGAATCATGCGCAGTGCGCCGGCCGCCGAATCGCCCTGCGGCGGCGTGGTGCGCGCCAGCAGGCCGGAGGGCAGGAAGTCGCGCAGGGCCGCGCCCAGGCCGCCGCACAGGGCCAGCGGCAGGCGGCTGTCCGGGTCCAGCGCGTGGGCGATGGCGGCGACTTCGCTGCCGGCGTCGAGCAGGATGGCGCGCGCCACCGGGTCGTCGGCGTGGCGGAGCACCAGCGGCGCCAGGCTGGCGTAGGCGGTCTGGGTGGCCTTGCCGAGCCAGACCTGGATCGCGTCGCGCCCGCCACCGCAGGCTTCGATGATGCTGTCGGCGAAGGCGCTGCGTTCGCGGCGGCCGTCCAGCACCTGCTCGATGTGGCCGATGGCGCGCAGGCCGATCCAGCCGCCGCTGGCTTCGTCGCCGGCGGGGAAGCCCCAGCCGCCGACCTCGTGCCGGGTACCGTCCTCGCGCAGCACTTCGCCGACGCTGCCGGTGCCGATCGCGACGATGGCGCCGGGCGCGCCGCCGTGCGCACCCATCAGGGTGGTGAAGGCATCGCTTTCGAGGCGGATCGCCGCATAGCCGGGATTGGCGGCCGTGAATTCGGCCGCCCACTGCTTGTTGTGCACGCCCGCCAGGCCGAGGCCGATGGCGATGCGGTCGAGCGGGGGCGGTTCGATGCCGGCGGCCGCGAAGGCCTGGCCGGCGGCCTCCTGCACCGAGGTCCAGGCGCGGGCGATGCCGAGGCCGAGGCCGGAGGGGCCGCCGGCGCCCTGGGCGAGTTCAGTGCCGTCTTTGCGCGCGAGGCGCACGCGCGTGCCGGTGCCGCCGCCGTCGACGCCTAAAAGAAAGTCGATCATTGTTGTCCGTTGTGCCGGGAAAGGTCAGGGCACTATAGGAGCGGCTGATAAGCCTGTCAACAGGTATTTAATTGGTATGGAAACTGGTATGGTCCAATTGCCGTTTCCGATGCCCGGCGTGGCATAATCGCTCCACGCCTCGCTTACGGAGGGCACGATGGCGACAAGAACCGCATCCTGCAGCTGCGGTCAGCTGCAGATCGAAGTGGCGGCCGAGCCGAACGGCGTCGGCATCTGCCATTGCCTGGCCTGCCAGCGGCGCACCGGCAGCGTGTTCGCGCCGGTGGCCGGGTTTCCCCGCCCCTTTACGGTGAGCGGCCGCTCCACGGCCTGGGTGCGTACCGGCGACGCCGGCTGCGGCTTCGTCTACCATTTCTGCCCGGTGTGCGGCACGACGGTCTTTCATACGGAAGACGATGTCGACGATGAGGTGTTCGTGGCGGTCGGCGCCTTCGCCGATCCAGACTTCCCGCCGCCGCAGATATCGGTGTACGACTGTCGCCGCCACCCCTGGGTCCAGCTGCCTGCCGGGACCCGGGCGTTCGAGCGCGATCCCGACTGAGGGCTGGGGCCGTCTCAGCTGGCTTCGGTCTGGTCGGTCACGCCGGCGCGCTCCGGCGCCTTGATGGACGGCGCATGCTCGCCGCCGCGCAGCCAGCCGAACAGGATCGCCATCAGGAACGGACCGACGAAGAGGCCGATCACACCCAGCGTCGAGACGCCGCCGAGCAGGCCGAACAGCACGGCCAGGAAGGGCAGGTTGACGCGCTGGCCGATCAGCTTGGGACGGATGAACTTGTCGACCATGAACAGCTCGACGGCGCCCCAGGAGAACAGGCCGAGCGCGGCGCCCGAATGGCCCTGTCCCAGCAGCAGCAGCGAAACCATGGTGAAGGACAGCGGCGCGCCGCCCGGCACCAGGGCCAGGTAGCCGGTGATGGTGCCCAGCAGGGCCGGCGCCGGCGCCCCGGCGATGGCATAGGCGACGCCCAGCACGATGCCTTCGAGGATGGCGACCGAGCACAGGCCCAGCGCGGTGCCGCGCACCGACAGCGGGAACACGCGGCGCAGGGTCGGGTAGTAGGTGGGCACCAGGCGCTCGCCGGCGCGGTCGACCAGGCGCACCACGGCGGGGCCGTGCAGGTAGAGCATGAACAGGGTGAGCAGGGCCAGGAACAGGTACAGCGCATTGGCCAGGATGATCGAGCCCCAGGTACGGGCGGCGCCGGTCAGGTGCGGCATCATGTCGCCGACGATGCTGCGCACCAGGCTGCTGATGCCGCCCGGCCGCGCCAGGTGCTCGTTCCACCACTTGACGGCCGGCTCGGCCACCATCGGCAGGTTCGTCAGCCAGGCCGGTACCGGCACGCCGGCTTCGTTGAGGTGGGCCAGCAGGCGCTGCACGCCGGCCAGTTCGCTGCTCAGGGCATTCAGCAGCACGAAGCAGGGACCGGCAAAGGCGGCCACCAGCAGGATCACCAGGAACGCGGCGCTGAGCGGACGCGGCCAGCCGCGGCGCAGCAGGCGTTCGTGCAGCGGCCAGGTGATCACCGCCAGCAGGCCCGCCCAGGCAAGCGAGCCCAGGAAGTGCTGGAGCACGAACGCGAGTCCGATCGCAAACAGTACGGGCAGCGCGGACTGCGCGAATGAATACCGCATGTGGTCCCTGGTTTCCTTCTCGATCCCGTCTTACGCGCGCTGCAGGGCTGCGATACGCTCTTCGCACGACGGGTGGGTGCTGAACAGAGACAGCATACCACCGCCGGCGATGCCGGAGGCCGCCATGTTCTTCGGCAGGTCGCCCTGTTCCATGCCGCCCAGGCGGCGCAGCGCGGCGATCATCGGGCGCGGCGTGCCCATGATCTGGGCCGAGCCGCGGTCGGCACGGAACTCGCGCTGGCGCGAGAACCAGGCCACGATGATGCTGGCCAGCAGGCCGAACAGCAGGTCGCAGACGATCGAGGTGACGTAGAAGGCGATGCCCGGGCCGCTGGATTCCTCGTCGCGGCGGATGAAGCTGTCGACGGCATAGGCGACCACGCGCGCCAGGAACACCACGAAGGTATTCACCACGCCCTGGATCAGGGTCAGGGTGACCATGTCGCCGTTGGCGATGTGGGCCACCTCGTGCGCCAGCACGCCCTCGATTTCCTCATGCGTCATCGATTGCAGCAGGCCGGTCGACACCGCCACCAGCGAGGCGTTCTTGGTCGCGCCGGTGGCGAAGGCGTTCGGCGCGCCATCGTAGACGGCCACTTCCGGCATGGCGATGCCGGCACGCTGGGCCTGCGCCGCAACCGTGTTCATCAGCCAGGCTTCGGTGGCGTTGGACGGCTGCTGGATCACGCGGGCGCCGGTCGACCACTTGGCGATCGGTTTCGACATCCACAGCGAGATGAAGGCGCCGCCGAAGCCCATCAGGGCCGCGAAGCCGAGCAGGGCGCCGAGGTTCAGGCCGTTGGCGGTCAGGTAGCGGTTGACGCCGAGCAGGCTCGCCGACACGCCCAGCACGAGCATGATGGCGAGGTTAGTAGCGAGAAAGAGAAAGATGCGTTTCATGATTGCTTACCCCTGGAGGTTATATTTCCAAGGCGTAAGCATACGGCAGACCAGGGATCGGAAAAAGCGCAGTTTTTGGAACAATGACTTCGGAAAATTCGAAGCCATGTGCGATATCGTTTTGTTATAGTTGCTCCCGTTTGTCCTTATTCACGTCCTTACACGGAGGCGACGATGCGCGGAGCAGGTGGAACCAGCGGCGGTACCGGCCAGTTTTTCCTCGGCCTGGTCATGATGTGCGGCGGCTTTTATCTGCTGCTCAACAGCGTGGTGGTCAGCTCGGCCTTCGGCTGGGGCACGCGCCTGTTCGGCTTCGGCAGCGTCGGTATCACGGGCGGCATCATCCTGCTCCCCCTGATCATCGGCGTGGCCATGATCTTCTATAACGCCCGCAGCGCGATCGGCTGGCTGCTGGCGGTCGGCTCGCTGGCCGGCCTCGTGTTCGGCGTGATCGCCTCGCTCAGCATGCACCTGCGCACCATGTCGGCCTTCGAGCTCATCTGCATCCTGGTGCTGGCCTTCGGCGGTCTGGGGCTGTTCCTGCGCTCGCTGCGCAGCCAGGCGCGGGAAGAGGCGGCCGGCGCCGTGTAATCAGTGGATGCCCGCATCCGCCTCGTTGCGTAGACGCGCACGCCAGGCACCGAGTGCCGACAGGGCCGAGTGGAATTTGCGCTCGATCAGGTCGGCTTCAAGCTCGGTGACCCTACCATCGATCAATGCACTCGACACGGCTTCCGCCACCGCGCCCACTTCGCTCATCACCCGGCACACGGTCTGCGACAGGTCGTCCTGGCGCGCCGTTTCCGGCTGGGGCACCACGAAGGCGGCCATCCCGTGGCGCACCAGCAGCGCGTGCAGCGGCAGGTGGGCATCCGGCACGCCGGCCGCATGGCAGCGTTCGACGATCAGCGAGACCTCCTCGAACGAGGGGTAATGCGAGGCGATCGTCGGTGCCAGCTTGTTGCGCAGGACGTTCACCGAGATGCCCAGTTCGCGCGCCAGCGCATCCAGCCCGCCGGGGTACTTGCGTGCCACCGTGTAGAGGGCATCGTGCTGGTTCATGTCCAGGTAGCGTCGCGTCATGGTAATCCTTTGATATTTTTACCGGTGCATGTCAACATGCCCTTCGTTATCCTGATTCTAACTTTCGACGGCACTCCTGACCATGCTGAAGACACTTTCGAAGTATGCACCGAAGTATGCACATGCGGCACTGGCGCTGAGCCTGGCCCTGTCCGTCGCATCCATGCCGGCGGACGCCAAACCATCGGGCTCCTCGTCCTTCAAGAGCGGCTTTTCGTCGCAGCGTTCTTCCTCGTCGTCTTCGTCGTCGAAGGGCGGTGGCTTCGGCTCCTTCAGCAGCCGCGCGGCGTCCAGGAGCTCGAGCAGCAGCGACAGTGGCGCGTCGAAGAAGAGCGGCGGCGGCTTCGGCTCCTTCCGTTCGTCGCCGGCTTCCGAGTCGCGCAGGTCGGAATCGGCGATGTCGCGCAAGCTGGACCGGGAGCGCGCGGAGGCCAACGCGATGCGCACGCTGGACGAGCGGCGTGCGGCGCAGGCGGCGCGCGAAGCAAGGGATAACGGCGCCCGTCCGGCGCCGACCTACGAACAGCGCGATGCGCGCAGGCCGCCGCCGTCCCGATCGGGTTACGGCTACGGCTATGGCAATGCGCCGCCCGCGCAGCCGCCGGTCATCGTCAACCAGAACGGCGGCAGCGGCATCGGCCTGGGACACGTGATCGCGGGTGCCGTCATCGCCAGGTCGGCGGCGAATGCGCATGCGAACAACAACAACGGTAACAACAACAACGGCGGCGGCTACTACCCGGCGCCGGGCGGCTCCGCCGGCGATTTGGCCAACCAGGCCGGCGCCGGCAGCGTCGGCGGAAGCGTGGGGGCGGCAACGACGGCGCCCGCAGGACCGGCAGCCCCGGTGGCGCCGAAGTCGTCGGGCGGCTCGGTATTCGGCACCATCCTGTGGCTGGGCGTGCTGGCGCTGATCGTCTGGGGCGTGGTGCGCTTCTGGAAGCGTGCGAAAGCCCGCCGCGCCGCCGACAAACCGAATTATTCGTTCGAAAGGAATTGAGCAGATGGCCTGGAAGGATGTATTCAGCTACGTGCGCGGCATCGCGGAAAAGAAGGGCGTGGCCGAGGGCGAAGGCAGGATGGACGAGGGCGTGCCGCTGGACGCGCGCATCGGCAGCGTGGTGCAGATGCAGCAGTCCCCGATCATCCGCGCGCAGGCCAATGGCTCGCTGATCGCGATGCCGGCGGCGGGCGACACGCGCATCCTGGCGGTCTCGCAGATGCGCCTGCAGCCCGCTACCGAGCTGTATCGGCTCTACCTCGACAAGGGCGACGAGGACGCGAAGGAAAAATTCCTGCAGGTGTTCTGCGGGGACGACGGCAAGGTCGCCGAGATCCTGTACTGCACCCAGCTGGCGCGCGTGATTCCGGAAACCGCCGACGACCAGGACGCCTACACCGGCCAGGCCGGCTACGGCCTCGGCGACCAGGGCTACACGCTGTGGCGCGAACAGCTGGCCGACACGCTGGGCGCGCCCGAGCTGCTGTCGGTGTTCGGCGACAGCGAGCGCCTCGACTACGTGCGCGACGCCGGCGGCCAGAGCGCCTTCGTCAAGCCCTTCGAAGGGCGCGAGATCCGCATCGACGACGCCCGCGGCGTGCACGGCCTGCGCCAGCAGATCTACTTCATGCCCTACGTGCGCGAACTGGCAGGCGGCGGGCGCGAATATCTACTGATCACCACGGAGATCATCGAAAGCGTCGATGGCGATTCGACGAAGCGCGGCATCCATGTCGACTTCGTGATCGGCATCCCGATCGAGCAGGAACGCGTCGTCATTCAATAATCTTTACCAACGAAAGGAACAACAATGAGCAACGCAAGCGGATGGGGCCTGACTGCACGGCTGGTGTCGAAACACTTCGGCGCCCTGGGCGACCGGATCTCGGAGGCCATCGCCAACTTCGACCCGGAGACCGCGACCGAAGCCGATCGCGACCGCCTGGTCGACACCCTGCGCGACACCGCGCAGCTGCTGGCGACGGCGCGCGCTTCCTTCGACAAGGAGCACAAGGACGTGGTCAACCTGCAGACCCTGATCGCCAGCGACGAGCGCGCCGCCGAGAAGCTGGCCGAGCGCCTGGCCGCCGGCACCATCTCGGAAGCCACGGTGACCCTGTTCTGCGACGAGCTGGAAGCCAACAAGGCACGCCTGCCGCAGGAAATCCAGGAAGAGGCGGATGCCCGCGCCTACATGGACGAACTGCAGAAGATCGTCGACGCGCTGTCGAAGCAGCTGGCCGAATTCGACGCCCAGGCACGCAAGGCGATCCAGCAGCTGGCCGCCGCCAAGGCCCAGAAGGAACTGCAGGAACTGCGCATGGAGCGCCAGAGCCAGCTGGCCGGCCTGAACACCATGAAGGGCAGTTCGACCGCGCTGAACGCGCTCACCAGGCGCGCGCAAGCCGTCAGCAACGAAGCGGCGGGCCTGCGCATCGTCGCCGACATCGGCCAGAAGCCGCTCGACCAGCAGGCCGAACTCGATGCGATCCGCAAGTCGGTGAGCCAGCCCGAAACGGCCGGCGAAACCGCGCTGGAACGCCTGAAGCGCCTGTCGGCCAAGGCGCCGGCCTGAGGTCCCCGGCGAGGCGGCGCGTCCAGGCGCCGCCTCGCCATCTTCTCTTCCGTTTGGCGTAGCTCAAGCTCAGGCGTGGATTTGTCCCGGCAGGGGGCGGTCCAACGAGCATACCCGGCTCGGGTACCGCCCATGCCGCCAACTCGAGGAGACAGATCATGGCCTGGACACATTCGACCCTCATCGCGGCCGTGCTGCTGCTCGCGCTTCCCGGTTGCCACAGCGGGGACGATGACAAGGACGGCGGCGGCAGCGCACCGGACACCGTCCTGCTGCCGAATACCGGGGCGGTGGCGCCGACCGAGGTGCGCATGACCTGGTTCGGCGTCGCCAACTGGACCTTCAGGATCGGCGACGTGAACATCATGATGGATGGCTACATGTCGCGCATCCCGCAGGATTATTTCTATGGCGGCGGGGGCGGCCTGGCCTTCACCAGGGCGCCATGGCCGATCGACAGGCCGGCCGTCGACAGGATCAACCGGGTACTGAGCAGCGGGCCGGGCAGCCCGATCAACCTGCTGCTCACCGGGCACAGCCACTTCGACCACAGCTTCGACACCCCCTACTGGGCGCAGATCACCAAGGCGCCCATCGTCGGTTCCAGGACGACCTGCTTCCAGAACCAGGCGCTCGGCGTGCCGGAAAAGCAGTGCACCACCGTGTACGGCGGCGAAACCATCGTGCTCAACAAATACGTGACGATGCGGGTGGTGCGCTGGAACCACAGCGGCACACACGAACTCAATCCGGAGCAGCACGATCCGGTGGAGCTGCAAAGGGTGCCGACGCCGGATGCGAACGGCAACCTGCGCGGCGGCGTGGCCGAAGACTTCCCGAATGGCGGCGGCAACCGCGGCTACCTGTTCACCGTCAAGACGGCGGACAATGGCCAGCTGACCTTCTTCGTCACCAATTCCGGCGCACCCCAGGATCTCGTCACCGACAACATCACCGATGGCATCAACTACGGCAAACCGATCGACAGCCTGAAAACCGCGATGGCGAACGCAGGACTGGAAGCGGTCGACGTCTGGATCGGCGCCGGCGGCCAGCCGGTCGCCTCGCTGACGCTGCCGGTGCTGAAGCCGAAAGCCTATGTCCCCAATCATTTGGGCAGTTTTTATGTCCCATTTGAGCAGGGCAATACCTCACCCTTCACCGATGCCACGCTCACCAGCCTGCTCGTCCTGAACAATATCGGCCTGCAGGTGCCGGAACAGTATCTCGATGCCTGGGTACTCGATGCCAAAGGCTTCCGCAAGGTCGATAACACGGCGATGAAACAGGCGTATGGGTTCTGAGACATGGGCACACGCCTCATCCTCGGATTGCTTGCGGCCTGCGCCTGCCAGGCAGCGCTGGCCTGCAGCGACACGCAGGCCAGACCCGGCATCGGCGATCCGCCGGCGGCCAGCATCAAGGTGCGCCATGCCTTGAGCCGGCAGCAATTGGAAGCGCTGGCCGGCAAGCGCCTGCAGGATGCCGCTGCGGCCCGTTTCCTTTCCGCGCCACTAAGGCGCGTGCTCGGCGCGGGCTACGCGCCATTCTGGACATCGATGGCCGAAGAAAAGCCGCTGCGGCTCGAGGGCAGCGGCGCGGCGGCAGGCCTGGTCGGCGAAGGCCTCGTGCCCGACACACTGGGTTATCGGGGCGCCTTCTTCATCTTCGGCAGCGGCGGAGAGGTCTTCGCCGCCGTCAAATGCGGCCGGCATGGCACGACGATCGAACGCTATGGCTCACCCGGCGTGCTGAAAGACCCGATATTGCTGCACGCGTATCAGGAATTCATCGGCGTCGACGAATGAGTCTTATTGTGCCCAGTAGTCGAGCACCAGCGACTTTTCCAGGCTGGCGCCCAGCGTCGCGACGAAGGCCTGGTGGGCAGCGTGCAGCAGGTAGATGTTGCGGTCCTCTTCGCTGGCGAAGCTCAGGGTGAAGCAATGGGTAAAGCCCTGGTGCAGGCCTTCGGGGCTGACGTTGGTGCCCCATTCGTAGGCGGTGATGCCCGGGATGCGGTCCTTCAGTGTACCGAAGTCGGCGACGATGGCATCGATCTGGGCGACGGTGGCGCTGTCCTTGAACGCAAACAGGACGACGTGGCGCAGGGTGGCGGAAGTATTCAGGCTCATGGTTAGTCGTGGCAAGAAAAAGATGCGGATGGGTTATCTTATCCATCTTACACTTGCCAATAAAAACCGGAGACACGCTATGGCTTTTCGACGCTGCAAACCCATCCTGCTTGCCCTGTTCCTGTGCACGTCCGTGGCGCAGGCCGCCGCGCCCGTGCCACGCCTCGGCATCCAGCTCTGGTCCGTCAAGGACGACCTGAAGCAGGACTTCGAAGGCACGCTGACCAGGCTGGCGGGGATGGGTTTCCAGGGTGTGGAGTTCGCCGGCGAATTCGGGCGCTTCGCCAGGGACCCCGCCGGCTTGCGCGCCTTCCTCGACGGGCAGCACCTGGAGTGCGCCGGCGCCCACCTCGACTTCGCCGCGCTCGCCGCTGAACGCTTCCAGCAGACCACCGCATTCTACCGAACCCTCGGCTGCCGCAACCTGGTCATCGCCTGGGACAAGCGCGGCGCGTCGAACGAGGGCGCGGCCGCCATCGCGCGCGAACTGGCGGCGCTTTCCGGCAAGCTCAAGCCGCTTGGCATGCGGATCGGCTACCACAACCACGCCCAGGAAATGATGGGACCCGATGGCCATACGCCCTGGGATACCATCGCCGCCGGCACGCCCGGCGAAACCATCCTGCAGCAGGACGTCGGCTGGACCGTGTTTGCCGGCAAGGACCCGGTGGCCGTGATCCGCCGCGACCCTGGCCGCACCCTCACTTCGCACTTCAAGGCCAAGCTGGCCGACGGCGCCCGGGGCAAGCCGATCATCGGCCAGGACCGCACCGACTGGCCGGCCGTCTATGCGGCGACGCGCGGCGAGGGCCGGGCGGAGTGGATCGTGCTGGAGCAGGAAGAGTATCCGGATGGCATGCGGCCGATGGAGGCGGTGGCGGCCTCCATGCGCGGACTCCAGGGCGTCCTGAAACAACCGCGATAGTTATCCGCGAATACATTGACGCGCACGATAGACAGCCGGATTGACACTTCATAATCGTTGAGCAAGACTGCCGGGACACGCCATGTGGAGGTAGCTACATGCTCAAGCCCGGTGCAGCACATGCGATTACCTACCGTCCGGACATCGACGGCCTGCGCGCCGTCGCCGTGGGCCTGGTCGTACTGTTCCATGCATGGCCCAAGTGGCTGCGCTCCGGCTTCATCGGCGTCGACGTCTTCTTCGTCATTTCCGGCTTCCTGATCACCTCGATCATCCTGAAGGACCTGCAGCAGCGCACCTTCACCATCCGCGGCTTCTACGTGCGCCGGATCCGCCGTATTTTTCCTGCCCTCATCACCGTCGTGCTCGCGGTGCTGGCCTTCGGCTGGTACGTGCTGCTGCAGCAGGAATTCGCCCAGCTGGGCAAGCACGTCGCCGCGGCCGCGGCTTTCGTCTCGAACCTGGTGCTGTGGAGCGAGGCCGGCTACTGGGACAACGAATCCGTCACCAAGCCGCTGCTGCACCTGTGGTCGCTGGGCGTGGAGGAACAGTTCTACCTGATCTGGCCGATTGCGCTGGCGCTCTGCTTCAAGGTCCGCTTCGGCATCCTGGTGTTCCTGGCGCTGACCCTGGGCGGTTCCTTTTTGTACGGCCTGTACGCTACCTTCCATCATCCTGCCGAAGCCTATTTTTCGCCGGTTACCCGGTTCTGGGAACTGGCCTCCGGCGGCCTGGTCGCCTACGCGATGACCAAGCGCAGCCCGCTGCTGCCCGCACCGCTGCTGGTGTCGACGTTCGGCCTGGTGCTGCTGGTGCTGGGCGCGGTGCTGATCAAGGGGCAGAGCAATTTCCCGGGCGCCTGGGCGTTGCTGCCGGTGCTCGGCACCTGCGCCCTGATCGCCGCCGGCAACGAATCCTTCATCAACCGCCGCCTGCTCGGCAACCGGCTGATGGTCAGAATCGGCCTGGTCAGCTATCCCTTCTACCTGTGGCACTGGCCCCTGCTGTCCTTCGGCTACATCATCGAAGGCGAGAAGCCGCAGCCGCTCATAAAGGCGGCGCTGGTGCTGGCGGCGCTGGCGCTGGCCTTCCTGACTTACCACCTGATCGAGCGGCCGGTGCAGAAGTCGCCGGACAAGCGCCGCGCGATCCAGGGCCTGGTCGCGGCGATGGCCTGCTTCGGCGTGGTCGGCGCGATGGTGAAGGCCGGGTTGCTGCAGGAACGCATGCCGTCCAGCGCCGTGGCCCGCTACATGGGCGCGCTGAACGACCTCGGCTTCCCGGACCCGGCCATGAAGCCGCTGCGCTACCATGGCTCGCTGTTCCAGCAGCTCGAGGGCAAGGGGCAGGGCACCACGGTGCTGATCGGCGATTCGGTGATGGAGCAGTACGCGCCGCTGGTCTCGCAAGGCCTGCGCGACGGCCGCTTCGACCGCCGCCGGGTGATCTTCGCAACCCAGGGCGGATGCATGCCGGTCGAGGGCGCGGTGCGCCTGCCGCGGCTGCGCTACCCGACCTGCGCCACCACGGTAACTGACGCCTGGCGCCTGGCGGCTGGCAGGGACGTCGATACCGTCGTCGTCGCCGGCTCGTGGTACGCCTATTTCGCGGACTGGCAGACGGACGTCCAGGTGCCTGTCGCCGGCCAGCTGCAGACCTTCCCGGCCAAGCCCGCGCACGAAGCGGCCTATGCGACGCTGCAGCAGTCGATCGCGCGCCTGCGCGCGGCGGGCAAACGCGTCTACCTGGTGCTGCAGCCGCCCGCCGGCAACCAGTTCGACCCGCGCTCGATGATCACCGGCTCGCGCTTCGGCGAGATGAAGCCGCGCACCGACCTGGAAGCCTACCGCGTCGACCGCTTCTACAGCGACAACGCAGTGCCGCGCCAACGCCTGCTGCAGATCGCCCGGGCCACGGGCACGGTGCCGATCGACCCGGTCGACACCATCTGCAAGGACGGCATCTGCCCGACGGTGAACGCGGCCGGCGAGCCGATCTACACCGACCCGGTCCACATGCGGCCCTTTTACGTGCGCAGCATGGTGCATTACCTCGACCCGGCGCTGAACGGCAGCGCCCAGGCCGTGGCGAGGCGCTAGAGGCTGCGGCCGTCCAGGCAAGTAATGGGGGCGGACGCGAGCTCGTCCGCCGTCGCGTCGTCCAGGCAGTTCACGCCGACCGCCACATAGGCGCCCCAGCGCGGCGACACACCCTTGTGGAAGGTCCGCACGCCGCAGGTCGCGCAAAAGAAGTGCCGCTCGGTGCGCGTGTTGCAGCGGTATTCTTGCAACGAAGCCTCGCCCTGCAGCAGCCGGAAGGCATCCTCCGGGACGATCGCCGCCCAGTTGCGCTGCTTGGTGCAGAGCGTGCAGTTGCAGCGGATCGTGCCCTGCGACAGGTCGATGGCGGCCTCGAAGCGCACCGCGCCGCAGTGGCAGCTGCCGTGGTAGGCCGCGAGGCCGGCCATCGTCAGCGCGCCGCCGTTGCAGCGGTTTCGACCACCGGCAGCTCGACGAAGCTGCTGTGATAGATGCGCTGCGTCGCCTTTTTATAGTCCTCCGGCCTGGCGAAGAAAATGTTGGGGACGAAGGTCTGCGGATTCCGGTCGTACAGCGGGAACCAGCTCGACTGCACCTGCACCATGATGCGGTGGCCCGGCAGGAAGACATGGTTCGCGGTCGGCAGGCCGAAGCGGTAAGACAGCGGCTTGCTGGCGGCTAGCGGCTTCGGGTTGTCGTAGCCTTCGCGGTAGCGGCCGCGGAAGATGTCGCCCGAAATCATCAGCTGGTAGCCGCCCATCGCCGGCTGGCTGCCCACCTGGTCGGGGTAGACGTCGATCACTTTGACGACCCAGTCCGCATCGGTGCCGCTGGTCGAGGCGACCAGGTTGGCGATCGGCTCGCCGCTGATCTTGACGGGGGCGGTCAGCACATCGGAGACGAAGGTCGCGACGTCGGTGCGGCCCGAGGCTTCGCGCTGGTCGTCGACCAGCCAGCGCGGCCAGGACTGGCCCTTCGCTTCGTCGTAGCCGTAAGGCGGGATCGGACGCTGGCGGAAGGGGACCGGCTTGGCCGGATCGGACACGTATTCGTCGTAGGCTTTCGCATCCGCCGGGCCTTTCAGCACAGCCTTCTGCCCGGCCGACAGGCGCAGCGGCGTCGGCTTGATCGCGCAGGCGCCGGCCTCGGCGCAGCCGCTCGGCCACGTGGCCAGGGTGCGCCACTTGTTGGTGCCGGTCTCGAAGGCCGTGACGGCCGGAATCGGCGGCGCGCCGGTGTCCCCCTTCAGGTGGCGGTCGAGGAAGGGCTTCAGGACTTCCTGGCGCCAGTACAGGGCGGTATCGCTGCCGAACTTCAGCGCGCCCAGCGTGCTGCCGTCGCCGATCGCGCCGCCGTGGTTCCAGGGGCCCAGCGTCAGGTGCACCAGGCCGTTCCTGTCGTTCGGCTTGATCGCCTTCCAGACCGCGACCGGGCCGTAGATGTCTTCGGCGTCCCACAGGCTGTGCACCAGCAGGGTCGGCACCGTGACCGGCTGCTTTGCCAGGATCCTGTCCATCGCCTGCTGCTGCCAGAAGCTGTCGTAGCTCGGGTGCTGTACCACCTTGCGCCAGAAGCCGCTCTGTTCCAGGCCGCGCTGGCGCGCCAGTTCGCCGGCGGAACCGGCGCGCATGTACATGTCGTAGTCGTCGTAGTTGGTCGTGGTCCACTTGGCTGAATTACCGCGCGTGACCACCTGCTCCATGATGTAGGAGAGGTTGATCTGGCGGAAGGCGCCGTGGTGGAACCAGTCGTCGCCCATCCAGCCGTCGACCATCGGGTTCATCGGCACCGCGGCTTTCAGCGCCGGGTGCGGGTTCACCAGCGCCATCAGGGGCAGGAAGCCGTCGTAGGAGATGCCGATGATGCCGACCCGGCCATTGGTCTCGGGGATGTTCTTGACCAGCCAGTCGATGGTGTCGTACGTATCGGTCGAGTGGTCGACCGGGGTCGGATTCAGCGGGCCGGACAGCGGCCGGTTCATCACGTAGTCGCCTTCCGAGCCGTACTTGCCGCGCACGTCCTGCACCACGCGGATGTAGCCGCCCTGGACGATCACGTCGGCGGCATTGTCGTAGCCGCTCAGGATCGATTCCATGTCCGAGCTCTCAGCGTGGCTGGTCAGGCTGGCGGCATCGTAGGGCGTGCGCGTCAGCAGGATGGGCGCGTTCTGCGCGCCCTTGGGCACGATGATGACGGTGTTCAGCCGGGTGCCGTCGCGCATCGGGATCATCACGCTGCGCCTGGTGTAGTTGAAACCCGCGGTCGGGGCATTGAATTCCGCCGGGGTCTCGGAGGGCAGGGCGGGGTATTGCGGGGTAGGCGTGGTGGTCTGGGCCTGGGCCAGGCTGGCGACGGCCAGTGCGCCGAGCACGGCGACCCGAATGCTTGGTAACTTCATGGAGGACGTCCTTGTTCTTGTAATGGGTTGAAGTGTTGCCGCCATTACAGTAGCACAAGGCCGGACGGCGGATCAGCCCTGCGTGAAGCGTTCGAACAGGGTCAGGCCCCGGCGCCGCGGTCCGCCGAGCTGGTCCCACCAGCCGAGCGGAAAGGTCAGCTTGCGGTCGGCCATGGCGACGAAGTCGTCGAAGCCGCGCTGGGATTCGCTGAGCGTGATGGTGTGCGCCTCAGCGTCGATGCGCATGGCAGTGCCGATGTCGAGGCGGATATCGAGGCGGATGTCGTCGTAGCGGCCATTGCGCGAGGCTTCGATGCGGCTGACCGCATCCCAGGGCACGCTCAGCTCGCGCACCGTGAAGCAGCTGCTGGATACGCGGATGGCCGGCGCACCCGGCGTGCGCAGCCAGCCCGGCCGCCGCAGCAGCCGGGTTTCGAGGGCGTCGATCAGGGCGCGCATGATGCAGGTGCTTCCTTGACGTCCTCAGTTGCCGCTGCGGTGGGAACCGCTGCGGTCCACCAGCAGCAGCTGGCCACGGTCGGCGGCGCGGCCATTCCCTTTGTCGCTGCCGCTGTCTTTGCCAATGACATTGACGGCCGCGCTGCCTGGGCCGCGCACCGAGATGTCGGTCTGGCCGACGCTCAGGCGACGGCCTTCGAGACTGCCGGAACCGCTGATCCGGGCGCTCACCTGGGCCACGCTGCCGTCGATGCGGGCGTCGCCGGCACCGTCCATCCTGAGCAGCAGGCGCTTGCCGGACATGCTGGCATGCAGCTCGCCGGAGCCGTGCATGTCGGCGTCCAGGGTGTCGGTGACGTTCTGCAGCCGCACGCCGCCCGCACTGCGGCTGCGCACGATGGCCTTGTTCACCTTGAGGCTCTCGCCGTTCAGGTCGCCCGAACCGCTCACTTCCAGGTTCAGGTCGCCGATGCTGCCGGACAGCTCGGCGTTGCCGGCACCGGCCAGGCGCAGCTGGCCGCTGGTCGCCTGCAGGCCGCGGGCGTTCAGCTCGCCCGAGCCGTGGACTTCGGCGTCGAACTTGCGGATGGTGCCGGCGATGCAGGCATTGCCCGGCCCGCGCTGCACGCTGCGCACGCCTTCGACCGCCAGGTCGCAGCCTTCGAAGTCGCCGGAGCCGCTGCTCTCCAGGCTCAGTTCGCGGGCGGCGCCGGACAGCTTCAGGTCGCCGGGGCCGCGCATGCGCGCCGTCACGCGGGATGCGCGCATGCCGTCGGCAGTCAGGTCGCCCGAGCCGCTCATCTGGACCGCCAGTTCGTTGCCGACGCTGGCCAGCTCGACGTCGCCCGCGCCGCTCAGCTTGACGTCGGCGTCGCCCGTCTTCATGCGGCGCAGGTCGAGATCGCCGCTGCCGGTGTTTTCCACCACCAGCTGGCGCACCGCGCCATTCGCGTGCAGGTCGCCGGGGCCGCTGTTGACGATGGTGAAGCGTTCGCCGCCGGCCTGGTCGAGCTGGACGTCGCCGCTGCCGCTCATGCGCAGGCTCTTCAGGCCGGCGGCGCCGATGGTCACCGTGGGCAGGTCGCGGCGCTGCCTGTTGTTGAAGCTAAAGCTGAAATTGAAACCGCCCTTCGAGACCGGGCGCACGACCAGGGTGTCGCCGCGCACCACGACCTCCATGCCGTCGAGCTGCTTGCGCTCGCCCGACACCGTCACCGCCTGGCGCGCCTGGGCATCGATCACGACGCGGTAGGGGCCGGCCAGCTCGATCGCGCTGAAGGTGCCGACCTGGCGCTGCTCGGTGACGAAGTTCGCGTTCTGGGGTTGTTGTTGCGGCTGGGCGAAGCTGGCGTGGCTGGCGACGGTGGCGCAGGCGAGCGCGGCGGCGAGGGCGCTGAGCTTGATGGCGGTCTTCATGATCTCGTTCTTATGGATTATGGAGACTGAACGATAGGGCAAGCCCGGCCCGTCTGCATGTGGAAAACGACAGACGCGCAAAAACGCGGGGCGAAGTGCAAAAGTACGGGGCTGAGCGGTGCGGCGCCCTGCGCCCCGATTTCGAAGAAACCTTCGGTTTTCGGGAAGCGTGATGCGCTATGTGCAGGTGTATATTGAACGGATGTCCTCGCTAACCGTCCGCAAGCTGAACGTCGACCTGTCCCGCGGGTTTCCGCGCCACTGGATGGGCGGCGACGTCTATCGCACCGCCTTCATGAACGCCTTGTCGATGAGCTTTCCGCTCGGCGAGCAGATGTTCATCGACAGCGTGCGCGCGGCGCCGCCCGAAGCCATTCTCGACCCCGCGCTGCGCGCCGAAGTGAAGGACTTCGTCGGCCAGGAAGCCAGTCACCGCTACGTGCACCAGCAGTACAACGCCGAGCTGGCGCGCCAGGGCTTTCCGTACACGATGGAGGAAAAGCTGAAGGTGCGCGTGGAGCGTATCCGCAAGCTGCCGGTGCGCGACCGCCTGGCCATCACCTGCGCGCTGGAGCACTACACCGCGATGCTGGCCGATTACGTGCTGCGCCACCCCGCATGGCTGGAAGGCGCCGATCCGCAGCTGCGCACGCTGTGGAACTGGCACGCCGCCGAGGAGCTGGAACACAAGGCGGTCGCCTTCGACGTCTACCGGGCCGCCGGCGGCGGCTACCGGCGGCGGGTGCTGTGGTACCTGCACGTGAGCGTGTCCTTCTGGCTGGACACCAGCCTGCAGACCCTGCACAACCTGCGGCGCGATCGCGCCGTCTGGCGCCTGGCCACCTGGACCAGTGCCGCGCGCACCTGGTTCGGCCGCGGCGGCCTCGTGTGGAGCCTGTTGCGCCCGGGCCTGGACTACCTGTCGCCGCGTTTCCACCCATGGCGGCACGACAATCGGGCGCTCCTGCAGATGTGGCTGGAGCGCAACGACGATTCGTACCGGAAGATCGGCAGCACCTCGGCCTGAACCTTGCTTGCGCGCCGCGCGTGGCCCGATCGCAGCGTGGGTGTCATAATGGATGGCTCGTAAAGGAGACTATTCGTGATTCGCTATCTGGGCACGCGCAAGAATGCGGAAGGTGCCTCCGTCTATGTATTCATCGTCAATGGCATGGAAAAGGAAGTGCGCGAGCACGCCCTCAAGCAGCATCCGGGCTGCTACGATGCCTTGCCGGCGTCGGTGAAGGCGAAGATCGCCGCCAACCGCGCATGGCTGTCCAAGCTTTGACGGCGCTGCGGCGGCTGCCGCTGGCCATGGCGATCCTGGCCGGCGCGGTATCCGCCCCGGTCCAGGCCCAGAACCAGGACAAGCAGCCGTCCACCTTCGGACCCGTGATCGGCAGCGCGCTGCTGTGCCGCGACCAGATCGACAACCGGTACTTCTATTCCTGGCTGGCCAGCCATTTCGGCACCCCCTACAAGCACGAGGGCGGAGCGTTCTGGTTCCGCACCGGCGAGGCCACGCTGTGGGGGGCGCCCGTCACCGAGGTGATGGTCAGCGACGATACCAGCGAGCTGGTGTTCCTGGCCGCGGTGGCCGAGGTGCCGCCGGACCAGCTCGAGCAATCGATCCGCGGCGCGGCCGGCGTGAAGCATGTGGCTGCAGATAGTTCCCCATATCCTTTGCGAGTATCCGCCCCGGGCAGCACCATCGCTTACTACAATGGCAAAAGCAAAATATACTGCGCGAAGTTCAAACCGCTGCCGCCGGGCCGCTAGGGTAAGTCACCGGGTATGTACACTCATTATTTCAATCTGAAGCAACAGCCGTTCTCGATCGCGCCGGACCCGCGCTACCTCTTCATGAGCGAGCGCCACCGCGAGGCGCTGGCCCACCTGCTGTACGGCATCGGCAGCGGCGGCGGCTTCGTGCTGCTCACGGGCGAGATCGGCGCCGGCAAGACCACCGTCTGCCGCTGCTTCATCGAACAGATTCCCGACAACTGCCGCCTGGCCTATATCTTCAACCCCAAGCTGACGGTCGAGGAACTGCTGCTGACGATCTGCGACGAATTCCGCATCGTCCTGCCGTCCGCGTCCGCCGGTACGCCGGGCGTGAAAAGCTACGTGGACGCCATCAACGGCTACCTGCTGGAGAGCCACGCCCAGGGCAACAACAACGTGCTGGTCATCGACGAGGCGCAGAATCTGTCGCCGCAGGTGCTGGAACAGCTGCGCCTGCTGACCAACCTGGAAACCAGCGAGCGCAAGCTGCTGCAGATCATCCTGATCGGCCAGCCCGAGCTGCGCAGCATGCTGGCCCAGCCGGAACTGGAACAGCTGGCCCAGCGCGTGATCGCGCGCTACCACCTGGGCCCGCTGTCCGAATCCGAGACCGGCGCCTACGTCGCGCACCGCCTGACGGTGGCGGGGGCGCATCCGGGCAACCCGATTCCGGGCGCGCTGGCGCCGCTGGTGCACCGCCTGACGCATGGCGTTCCGCGCCGCATCAACCTGCTGTGCGACCGCGCGCTGCTCGGGGCCTACGTCGAGAACAGCAGCGTGGTGACGCCGAAGATCCTGGGCCGCGCGGCGCAGGAAGTGTTTGCCGGCGAAGCGCCGACCCAACGCGCGCCGCTGCGCTGGCCGCTGGTGGCGGGCGGGGTGCTGGCCGGTGCGGCGATCAGTGCCGCCGCGTGGCAGGCGGTGCCGCATGCAGCGGCGCCCGCACCGCGGCCTGCCGCCGTGGCGGCCGTCGCTGCGCCGGCGGACACGGTGCCGGCCCCGAAGCGCGCTGCCGTCGGGGGTGCCGGCTCGATTCCGGCCGGAGGCAACGGCAAGCCGCTGCTGCTGGCAACCCAGACCGAAGCCCTGCGCGAGCTGGGTACGCTGTGGGGCCAGCAGCTGCCGACCCAGGAGCCCTGCCAGGGCGCGCCGAAGCTGAACCTGCGCTGCTACCAGGGGCGCGGCGGCCTGTACGAACTGCGCCTGCTCGACCGGCCGGCCATCGTCGCCCTGCACGACGGCCCGAAGCTGGGCTACGCGGTGCTCTCCAACATGGACGCGGACAGCGCCGTCCTGAGCGTGAACGGCCAGCGCCAGAAGGTCAGCCTGGGCGCGCTGGCGACCCGTCTCGACGGCGAATTCACGACCCTGTGGAAGGTGCCGCGCGGCTTTCGCGACGAAGTCCATCCCGGCGACACCGGTCCGGACGTGGACTGGATCGCCGGCCGCCTGGCGGAACTCAACAAGCTGGACGCGCCGCGTGCCGAGCGGCCGCTCGACGAGCCGACGCGCCGCCTGCTGCGCGCCTTCCAGGCAAAGCAGAACCTGAAGGCGGACGGCGTGGCCGGTCCGCGCACCTACATGCGCCTGAACCAGCTGAGCGGGGTCGACGAACCGCGCCTGCTGGCGGCCGCCGGGACGGGAAAATAATATGTCATACATCCTCGAAGCCCTGAAGAAAGCCCAGGCCGAGCGCCAGCTGGGCAACGCCCCGACCATCCACGCGCCGCAACCGGTGCAGGCCGCCCAGCCGGGCACCGCCGCCAGCCGCAGGCCGCTGCTCGTCGGCCTGGGGGCCGGGGCGCTGGTGGTGATGCTGGGCGGGCTGTTCGTGTGGCAGCGCACGACGGCGCCGGCTGCGGCGCCGGCGATTGCCGCCCAGCCCGCGGCGCCCACGGCATCGGCCGCGCCGGTCCGGGCGCCGGCGCAGATACCGGCGCCGGTGCCTGCGAGCGCGCCCTCGGTCGCGGCCGCCGCCTCGAACACGCTGGAAGTCAGCGCCCCGCCGGCACAGCCTGCGCCGCCGCCGCGTCCGGCGCAGGTGGCCGAGGCGCCGCGCAGCGCCGCGCCGGCGCTTGCCGCCGCCAGGGCAGGGGAGTCCACCGCCCCCGCCCGTGTCCCGGCCGCCGCACCGGTTCCCGCCCGAGCCCCGGCCCCGGCCCCATCGCCGGAAGACAGCCTGCCTTACCTGGCCCAATTGCCGGACGCGATGCAGCGGGAAGTGCCGCGCGTGGCTTTCGGCGGCTACATGTATTCCGCCAACCCGGCCGACCGCCTGCTGCTGGTCGACAAGACCCTGCGCCACGAAGGCGAAGAGGTCGCGCCGGGACTGGTGCTGGAGAAGCTGTTGCCGAAGGCGGCCGTGATGAATTTCCGCGGCATGCGCTACCGTGTCCCGTACTGAGGCACGCAGTCCTGCGGTCGGGCAGGTGCTGGGCGTGATCGGCTGGTCCGGCAGCGGCAAGACCACGCTGCTGGAATACCTGGTCGGCCAACTGGCGGCGGAGGGCCTGCGCGTCAACGTCATCAAGCACAGCCACCACGACATCGTGCTCGAGCCGCCGCACAAGGACAGCGCGCGCCTGCGCGTGGCCGGCGCCGGCGAAGTCCTGATCGCTTCTCCCTACCGCTTCGCCATCCAGCACGAGCTGCGCGGCGCGCCCGAACCCTCGCTGGAAGAGCACCTGGCGCGTCTGGCGCCGGCCGACCTGACCCTGGTCGAGGGCTACAAATGGGCCGCGATTCCCAAGCTCGAGGTGTTCCGGCCTGAGCTCGGGCGTACGGCGCTCTACCCGGAGGATGCGCAGGTCGTCGCGGTGGCGTCCAGCGCGCCGGCACCGGCCGGCCTGGCGCCCGGGCTCGCCTGGCTCGACCTCGGCCAGCCCGCCGCGGTCCTGCGCTGGCTGAAGCGGCGACTGGACCCCGGCCCGGGTTAAAAATGCTATCGTGCGGGTTGTTCACCATTTAAGGCAGTCCCATCTGTCACTGCATCCGCATGCAAAACCTTCCTCGCGCCGGTTTCTTTGACGCTAACCTCGCCTTCGCTTCGGGTGGAGGCGAGGTGGGCGCTGCGCTGCGCAGCCTGGACTGGGCCGGCACGCCGCTGGGCCCGCTGGAGACCTGGCCGCAGTCCCTGCGCACCGCCGCGAGCATGATGCTGAATGCGCGCCATCCGATGTATCTGGCCTGGGGACCCCAGCTCTGCCTGCTCTACAACGACGGCTACCGCGAAATCCTGGGCGCCAAGGCGGCCGATGCGCAGCTGGTGCTCGGCAGGCCTTTCCGGGAAGTCTGGGCCGATGTCTGGGACCAGGTCAGCCCCCTGCTCGAGGCCACGCTGGAGGGCGAATCGCTGTGGTTCGAGGACAGCCCGTTCACGCTGGTGCGCAACGGCTTTCCCGAGCAGATGTATGCCAGCTTTTCCACCAGTCCGGTGCGCGACGAGTCCGGCAACATCTCCGGCGTGATGTGCGTCTGCAGCGAAACGACCGCCAAGGTGCGCTCCGAGCAGGAACGCGACCGCGCGCTGGGCGAGCTGGCGCGGCGCGAGGAGAACGCGCACTCGATGGCGCAGGAAGCGCTGGCGCTGGCGCAGGCGAATGCCAAGTTCCAGACCTTCTTCGAACACGGCATCCACTTTGCCGGGCTGGCGGCGCCGGACGGCACGCTGGTGGAAGTCAACCGGATCGCGGCCGAAGGCTGCGGTTTCGACCGCGGCCAGATGATCGGCCGGCCCTTCTGCGAGGGCGGCTGGTGGAGCCCATCGGCGGCGCTGGTCGCCCGGGTGCGCGACGCGGTCGAGGCGGCGCGCCACGGGCAGACCTTCCGCGCCGAGTTGCCTTACTTCGTCGCCGACGGTACCCGGCGGTTCGCCGACATCGTGATCGCGCCGGTCAGCGACGAGCGGGGCCGGCTGCTGTTCATTGCCGCGACCGGCATCGACATCACGGAGCGCCACCAGGTGGAAGAGCGCCTGCGCCTGCTCGACGCGATCGGCGAAGCGACCCGTCTTGCCGCCGAGCCGAAGGCGATCATGGAACACAGCACCCGCCTGCTCGGCGAGTACCTGGACGTGACCCGGGTCGCCTATGCGGACCTGGAGCCGGACAACGACCGCTTCACCATCCGCCACGACTGGCACGTCGAAGGTGCGATCAGTACGGTGGGCGTGTATTCGCTCGACCTGTTCGGTTCGCTGGCCACTTCCCGGCTGCGGGTCGGCCGCACGCTGCTGATCAACGATGTGGACCGCGAGCTGGCGCACGGCGACGGTTTCGAGATGTTCAACAGTATCGGCATCAAGGCCATCATCTGCTGCCCGCTGGTCAAGAACAACCGGCTGGTGGCCATGATGGCGGTTCATCAGCAGCAGCCGCGTGTCTGGAGCGCCGAGGAAGTGGCGCTGGTGGAAGCGGTGGTCGATCGCTGCTGGGCCCACATCGAACGCGTGCGCTCGACCGAGGCGCTGCGCGAGGCGGACCGGCGCAAGTCCGAATTCCTGGCGACCCTCGCGCACGAGCTGCGCAACCCGCTGGCGCCGATCCGCAACGCGCTCGAACTGCTGCGTCTCGGGGCCGACAGGCCGGGTCTGATGGACAAGGTGCGCGGCACCATGGAACGCCAGGTCGGGCACATGGTCCACCTCATCAACGACCTGCTGGACATCGCGCGCATTTCGAGCGGCAAGGTGGTGCTGCAGATCGAGCGTGTCGACCTGCAGGCCGTGGTGGACAGCGCGGTCGAGACCAGCCTGCCCCTGATCCAGTCTGCCGGGCATACGCTCGGGGTGCGCCTGCCGGATGCGCCGCTGTGGCTGGATGTGGATGCCGTGCGCCTCAGCCAGGTGCTGAGCAACCTGCTGTCGAACGCCGCCAAGTACACGCCTCAGGGCGGCAGCATTGCCGTGTCCGCGCATGCCGAGGGCGGCATGGCCGTGATCCAGGTCGCCGACAGCGGTATCGGCATCGCGCCGGAAGCGCTCGACGCCGTATTCGACATGTTCGCCCAGGCGCCGCACACCGTCGGCATCTCGAAGGGCGGGCTGGGCATCGGGCTGGCACTGGTGCGCCACCTGGTCGCGCTGCATGGCGGCAGCGTGCGCGCGTCCAGTCCGGGGCCGGGGCAGGGCAGCACGTTTACCGTGCGCCTGCCGCTCGTCGCCGTGGCCGGCCCGCATGCGGATGCCGGCGCGGGCGACCCGGCGCAGCAGGCCGCGGCGGCGCCGTCGGACGCGCTGAGGGTGCTGGTGGCGGACGACAATGTCGATGCCGCCGACACCCTGGCTTACCTGTTGCGCATGGCCGGTCACGAGGTGCGCATCGCCTACGACGGCGAGGAGGCGCTGCGCATCGGCGCGGAGTTCCGTCCGGAACTCGCCTTCCTCGACATCGGCATGCCGCGCATGGACGGCTACCAGGCCGCGCAGGCATTGCGGGCCTTGCCCGGCATGCAGGGCGTGCGCCTGGCGGCGCTGACCGGGTGGGGCGCCGAAGAAGACCGCGCGCGATCGCAGGCCGCCGGTTTCGACCATCATTTGCTCAAACCGGCATTCCCGGAGCAGGTACAGGCTATCCTGGCGTCTGTTCCGCATCGCGGGGCCTAAAGTTTGAAGCGGGCCTGACGTTAATACAGGATGACCCGCACCGGGCCCGCATTCCGCCCCCACACAGGAGACCGTCATGGACGTCATGGGTATTGCCAAACTCGCTACCAGCATTGCAGACACCGGCACCCGCCAGGAAGTCGGCATCGCCATGCTCAAGAAGGCGCAGGACCTCCAGGCCGCGACCGCCACCCAGCTGCTGGATGCCGTGCAGGCCGCATCGCCGGCACCGAACCTGCCGCCGCATCTGGGCAAGAACATCAACACCACGGCATAAGCGCCGGACCGCAAAAAAAAAATCAACCGGGCGCGTCAACAGGATCGTCGCCCGTGCGTTAAACCCCCACGTACCCGGCGCGAGGCAGGCCGCACAATAGTCCGCTCCAGCCGCCACCATTGCTGCCACGCGCAGCCACACAAGGCCGACCCCGCCGGTGTACGCATTCTGAAGGAGACCCCCACATGAACAAACGTCAGGCACTCGTTGCTGCCGCGCTCGCGAGCGTGTGCGCCGCGCAGGCATCGGCCGGCGGGCAGATGAACATGCAGCCCCAGGGCGAACAGGAAAAATGCTATGGCGTGGCCAAGGCTGGCCAGAACGATTGCGGCACCGCCACCCATGGCTGCGCCGGTCAGGCAGCGGTCGACAACGACCCGGCCGAGTGGCGCTCCGTCCCCAAGGGCAGCTGCGAAAAATCCGGCGGCAAGCTGAACCCGCCCCAGCAGAAAAAATAAAGCCGTGACAGCGCATCCGGTGCGCGGCGCCGGCATCGGCCTGCGCGTTCCGCATTACCGCCAGCTGCTTGAGCAGCGCCCCGCCATCGGCTGGCTGGAAGTTCACACGGAAAATTACCTGGCCCGCTCGGGCTGGGACTGGCATGTGCTGCAGACGCTGCGGCGCGATTACCCGCTCAGCCTTCATGGCGTCGGCCTCGGCCTCGGCTCGAGCCGCGGCTTTTCGGAAGAGCACTTCGAGCGCGTGCGCCAGCTGGCCGACGCGGTTCAACCGGCCCTCGTCTCCGAGCACCTGAGCTGGGGCGCCCTGCACGAACGCCAGCTGAACGACCTGCTGCCGCTGCGCCTGGACGGCGCGGCCCTGGATCTGGTGGCCGCCCGCGTCGAGCGGGTGCAGGCGGTGCTGAAGCGCCGCATCCTGGTCGAAAATGTCTCCACCTATCTCCGCTTTGCCGGCGATGCGATGAGCGAAGCCGAGTTCCTGGCCGCGCTGGCGCGCCGCACCGGCTGCGGCATCCTGCTCGACGTGAACAACCTCTACGTCAACCAGTGCAACCACGGCGAGGATGCACTGGCGGCGCTCGATGCGCTGTCCGGCCTGGCGCCGGGCACGATCGGCGAACTGCACCTGGGCGGGCATCTCGTCACCGAGCTTGCCGTCATCGACCACCACGGCGACCGCATCGCGCCGCCGGTCTGGACCCTCTACCGGGAGGCGCTGGCGCGCTTCGGCGCCGTGCCGGCCCTGGTCGAGTGGGACACCGACGTGCCCGCGCTCGAGGTGCTGCTGGACGAGGCGCGCAAGGCGGAGCAGATCGCCGCCGGGACCGTACCCGCCGTCTCGATCGATGCGCCGGTTGTCGTGCAGCCGGCCACGCTGCCGGCTGCGCTGCACGCGGCGCAATCGGCGGACGACCTGGCCGAACTGCAGGAGGATTTCGGCGCCGCCCTGGCCGACGGCAGGCATGTAACCCGGCTGGCTCCGCGGTTGAAGGGCGATCCGGCCCGCCTCGGCATTTACCGCGGCAACCTCGCGAGTGCGTGGCGCCGCGCACTGGCGAACGCTTATCCCATGCTGCGCAAGCAGCTGGGCGACGCCGCCTTCGATGCCCTGGCGCGTGCCTACGGACGCGCCCACCCGGCGCAGGATCCGGACCTGAACCGCTTCGGCGCCGGGCTGGCCGGCTTCCTCGACGATGTTCCCGGCGATGCGGCGCGCCCCTGGCTGCCCGACCTGGCGCGGCTGGAATGGGCCGTCCACGAAGCCTGGTACGCGCCGGATGCGCCGGCGCCTGCCGAGGGCGGTCCGCTGGCCGTCATGGCGAGCCTGGGTCCCGAAGAATTCGGCGCCAGCCGCGCGGTCCTGCATCCGTCGCTGCGCCTGCACGCATCGCGCTGGGCAGTGGCGGCGATGTGGCTGGCCGGCGATGCCGGTGCGCCCCACAAGCTGGAACAACAAGGCTATGCGCTGGTCCTGCGCCCGCGCTGGGAAGTGAGCGTGCGCGAACTCGGTGCGGCGGAGCACGCGGCACTGGCGCGGCTGGCGAAAGGGGAGAGCTTCGGCGCCGCCTTCGATGCGGCCTTCGATGTCCTGGAGGATGCCGGCGATCCTGATGATGCGCCGATCGCAGCCTGGCTGGACGGCTGGCTGAAGAATGGGGTGGTGACGGGGATCGTGCGTTAAGACCGGGCGCGGTGGCCCGGTGCCAGGGTTCCAGCGTCAGTGGTACTGGAAAGCGCGAAGGATGCGTTCTTCGCCGGTCTTGTCGTGGTGCAGTTCGTTGGCGGCCCGGGTGGCTTCGATCATCCGGGACAACTGTTCCTCCTCGAAACGTACCAGTTCTTCATTGGCCGCATTCAGGGCCATGGCCAGCTTGGCACGCGCGCTCTGATACACCAGCCCCGTGTAGTGGTCGGTGTTCTTGAGCAGTTCTTCTGCGTTTTCGATGACGAGACGCAGGTCGCCAATCAGCCGCTGCTGCGTCATGGAGCTTGGGTCTGGGGTTTCCATTTTCCTCACCTTTAGCCGAAATACGTCTTCAATATAGAGAAGGAGGACTGCCCAAGTTTGTCAGCGCGCAAACGTCACCCCTACAGCCGGGGACGGCTAATCCGGTGCGCCCGGCAGGCGCATCCGGCAGGACGCACCCTATGGTATGTAAGCGGCCGGAACTATTTCAGCGGACATTGATCCGCACATCGCCCACGCTTACCATCTGGCCGGCACGGATCTTGGCAGTCTTGCGCAGTTCCTTCTTGCCGTCGACCGACACCACGCCGCTGGCGACCATGTTCTTGCCGGCACCGCCGCTGTCGACGAAGCCGACGAGCTTGAGCAGCTGGTTGAGTTCGATGAACTCCGATGTCAGTTCAAAAGTTGTTGTTTGCATTCTATCCTCGGTTAAAAATGGGCGGCGTACCGTTGAGTCCGCTCTAAATACGCCGCCTTAAATACTTTGTCTTTTTTGGCACTGCCAAAAAAGACTCCCCGCGGAAGCGGGGAGTCGGGTTCGGTAATGCCGGGCACGACGGTGAAGCGCGCTCCGGTTCAGCCCGGATCCGGGCGCGTCATCTCGATCGGCACGATCCACTGGTCGAACTGTTCCTCGCTGACGAAGCCGGACCGCAGTGCGGATTGCCGCAGGGTCAGGCCTTCGTGCTGCGCGGTCTTGGCGATCTGCGCGGCGCGATCATACCCGATATGCGGGGCCAGGGCGGTCACCAGCATCAGCGACTGTTCCATCAGCTCGCCGATGCGCTTGCGGTTCGGCTCGATGCCGCGGGCGCAGTGCGCGTCGAAGGAGCGCATGCCGTCGGCCAGCAGGCGCGCGCTCTGCAGGAAGTTATGGGCGATCATTGGCTTGAACACGTTCAGCTCGAAATTGCCCATCGAGCCGCCGACGGTGATGGCGACGTCGTTGCCGAACACCTGGCAGCACAGCATCGTCATGGCTTCGCACTGGGTCGGATTCACCTTGCCCGGCATGATCGAGCTGCCCGGCTCGTTCTCGGGAATGGTGATCTCGCCCAGGCCCGAGCGCGGACCGGACGCCATCCAGCGCACGTCGTTGGCGATCTTCATCAGCGCCGTGGCGAGGGTCTTGAAGGCGCCGTGCGCCTGCACCATCGCGTCGTGGCCGGCCAGGGCCATGAACTTGTTCGGTGCACTCTTGAATTGCAGACCGGTGCGCGATGAAATCTCGGCCGCGATGCGGTTGGCGAATTCCGGGTGCGCATTCAGGCCGGTGCCGACCGCGGTGCCGCCGGCCGCCAGCAGCAGCAGGCCGGGCAGGGCGGCCTTGAGCGCCTGTTCGGCGAATTCGAGCTGGGCGACATAGCCGGAGAATTCCTGGCCGAGCGTGAGCGGGGTGGCGTCCTGCAGGTGGGTGCGGCCGATCTTGACGATGTCCGCGAAGTCGCGCGCCTTGACGGTGAGCGTGCCGCGCAGCTGGGCCAGCGCCGGCAGCACGTCCTTGGCGACGGCGGCCGCGGCGGCGACGTGCATGGCGGTCGGGAACATGTCGTTCGAGGACTGGCCCATGTTCACGTGGTCGTTCGGGTGCAGCAGGCGCGCTTCGCCGCGTTCGCCGCCCATCAGTTCCGAGGCGCGGTTGGCCAGCACCTCGTTCATGTTCATGTTGCTCTGGGTGCCGGAACCGGTCTGCCAGACCGACAGCGGGAACTCGGCCGGATGGCGGCCTTCGAGTACTTCGTCGGCGGCGCGGATGATGGCGTCGGCCTTGTCCTGTGGCAGCTTGCCGAGCGAGCGGTTGACGGCGGCGGCGGCGCGCTTGACCTGGGCCAGCGCGGCAACCAGCTCCGGCGCCATCTTCTCGCTTGAAATGTGAAAATGATGCAGGGAGCGCTGGGTCTGCGCGCCCCATAGTTGTCCGCTTGGCACTTCGATGGGGCCGAAACTGTCCTTCTCGATCCTGTTTTCCATGGAGACGTCCTGACTTTTTGTTAGTAGGGAAGTATTACTAAAGAGTGTACCGCAACGGCCGTTAATGACGCTGAGGCTTCGAATACGTCACGTTTATGCTCCGCTGCTCCCGCCATTTCCTGTCCACGCTGGTTCTCCTTGCCGCCTTCGGCACCGCGCACGCGGCCGAACTGGGCGAGGCCCGCGTATCGTCCCATATCGGGCAGCCGCTGGTCGCCGACATCGAGCTGGCCATGATCGACGACCCGGCGCAGGCAGTGGGCGTGCGCGTGGCCAGCCCGGAGGTCTACCACGGTGCCGGCATCGCCGTGCCGCCGGTGCTGGCGAACCTGAACCTGTCGGTGATGCGGCGCGACGGCCGCCAGTTCCTGCACGTGACCTCGCTGCGGCCGGTCGCCAGCGAACACCTGCACGTCTACCTGGAACTGACGGACAAGGGTCAGCGCACCGTGCGCCTGGCCACCCTGTGGCTGACGCCGGACCCGAACCCGGCGCCTGCGCCTGCGCCTGCGCCGCCAGCGGCGCCGGTGATCGCGCCGGCCATGCTGCCTGCGCCGGTGCGCAAACCCGCGGCCGTGCGCAGGCCCGAGCCGGCAGCCGCCGGTCCGGCGGACGAGGAGAGCGGCAAGCAGCCGGCACCTGCCAAGGCGCGCCCCCAGGTCAGGCCGGCGGCCGAGCCTACGCACGCCGCGCCGAAAGCCGCCGCGATGAAAGCCGCCGCGCCCCCGCCGCTGCCGATCCACGCGCCGCAAGCCGCGGCGCCGGCAGCGTGCGCACAGCAGGTCGAGCAAGCCGGAGTCTGCGCCGCCCTCGACGGCAAGACTGCCGAGCTGAATGCGAAGATCGGTACCCTGGAGGGTAAAGTGAAGTCGCTGCAGGCGACGCTCGGCGCAGCACCGGCGGCGGTCACGCCCGTGCCGTCCACATCTGCGCCGGCACCCGAGCCAGGCCCTGCGGCCACGCCGGCGCCTGCGCCGGCGCCGGTCCCGGAAGTCGCCCACGAGCCGCCCGGCCCCAAGCCCATCAGCGCCATCAAGCCGCTCGTGCCGCGCAAGCACAAGACACCGCCGCCCGAACCCGACAGCGGCCTGCCGTGGGGCTGGATAGGCGCCGGCGCAGCCCTGCTGCTGGCGCTGGGTGGCGCGGCGATGCTGCTGCGCCGCCGTGCCCGCACGGTGCGCAATGTCGACATCCCGGCCGGGCCGCGCCTGATCGACCGGGTGCGCCACAGCTTCGCTTCGCGCGGCAAGGCAGCGCCGGCTTCCGCTGCAAAACCGGCTGCCGAATCGGCAACGGCAGCGTCGCCGGAAGCGGTCGAGCCGAGCTTCGACTAGCTGCAAACGGGCGCGCACAAACTCGTCTACACAAGCGCAAAATTTGCGTTATACTAAGCCTCATGTGATCTAAATGACCACAAAAAACGGCTCAGGATCTGGCGCAGCCACCACCGATAGCGTGGCGCGGAACCGGATGATCGTTGAAGAAACGCCTGTACCCGGAAGCGGTTTGCCTGCCTACAGTGGCAGGTGGACGCCGGAGGCAACCGGCAAGAGGCGACGCCAGGAGATACCTGGTGATCGCTCTCCCCCATTCCCGAAAACCCGCGCCGGCCAGTCCATCGCGGGTTTTTTATTGCCTGCGCACGGCTGAAGCCAGGGCGACGGCTGGGTTCGGCCACATGGCTTAGGATGTCATTATCGGCAAGGAGAGACCATGAACGATGCGCCCCCGGACCACGCCCTGCGTGGCAATGTGTTTTCCGAACACTGCCCTTCGCGTGAAGTGCTCAAGCACGTGACCGGCCGCTGGGGCGTCCTGCTGCTCGTGGCGCTGGGCGATGGCGCCCAGCGCTTCGGCGAGCTGCGCCGCAGGGTCGGCGGGATCAGCGAAAAGATGCTGGCCCAGACCCTGGTCTGGCTGGAGCAGGACGGCTTCGTGCAGCGCATCGTGCAGTCGGCGGCGCCGCCGCGCGTCGAGTACCGGCTGACGCCGCTGGGGGAGGAGATCAGCGGCAAGATGGCCGAGCTGGCGGACTGGCTGGAGACCAACCTGGGCGCGATGCTGGCTGCCCAGCACCACCCGGCAAGGGCCGTCCAGGCCTCGTAGCGCCCAATAAAAAACCCCTGGGACGCAAATCGCAGGGGTTTTCGGTGGCAGAGCGGAAGACGGTCAGTGCGCGCTCATCGCCCGCTCGATCTGTCCATGCCAGGGTTCGGTCACGTCGCGCACGGCGCGGTCGTTGGCCATGATCTGCTTGAGCAGGTCGATCTTGCGCAGGCGCTGGCTGCCTTCCAGCGGCGGCACGCCCGACCTGGTGGCGCTGACCTGCAGCGAGACCTGGGTTTGCAGCCGTTCCAATCCATCGAAATCGCCATCCTGGGCAGCAACTGCCATGCGGCCGCTGAGGGCGGCGATATTTTCGTACATGGCGAGGACTTCGTTGGACGTCATGGTGCACCAGGAGCAATATTTCCGGCCGGATTGCCGGGGATCTGAACCGTTATCGGTCCCGGTTTTCGGAACTTTAGGGTTTTCGAAAGATTTTTTTAAAAAATTTTTCGATAACAAGATTCTGCCCGGTTTCGCCTTGCGCCAGCGCACGGAGCAGACGGGCAGAATGCGATCTGCTCCCGGGATTGTGCAATCCAGCCCGTCTTTTTGCAGTCTGTCGCAATCCTGTCATCCTTGTCATTCTCCTTGCTTATAGTGCAAGCTGGATCGGTGCGCGAACAGCGCCGACAAAAACAAGACGAGAGAGAAAGGGAGAGAGTCCATGAGACCCATCCAGGCCATCGGCGCCACCGCGCTGGCCCTGACCGCCATTGGCGCACACGCCGAGGCACCATATTCTTTTGATAAGACCCCGGGCAAGCTGCCCAAGGACGTCGTTCCGGTCGAATACGCCGCCCACCTGGCGCCGGACATTGCCGCGAATACCTTCAGCGGCACGGAAACGGTCGAGATCGACGTGCTCAAGCCGACCTCGACCATCATGCTGAACGCCGCCGCGCTGGAAATCGACAGCGCCAGCCTGACCGGCAAGGGCATCAAGACCCTGAAACTGGCGCCGGTCCTGGACGAGAAACAGGAAACCCTGCGCTTCACCCTGCCGCATGAGCTGGCGCCGGGGCGCTACCGCCTCGAACTGGCTTTTCGCGGCAGGATCAACCGCGAAGGGCGCGGCCTGTTCTATGTGAACTACCAGGCCGGCAAGCTGGACAAGAAGCTGATCGCCACCACGATGGAGCCGACCGATGCGCGGCGCATGCTGCCGACCTGGGACGAGCCGTCTTTCCGCGCGAAGTTCCGCCTGTCGGTGGACCTGCCGGCAGGCCTGCAGGCTTATTCGAATACCCCGGTCGACAAGCAGGCCCGCATTGCCGGCGGCAAGCAGCGCATCAGCTTCAAGCCGACCCCGAAGATGCCGAGCTACCTGGTGGTGCTGGCGGCCGGCGAGTTCGAGCGCATCAGCACCAGGCAGGACGGCGTGGAGATCGGTGTCGTCACCACCGAGGGCAAGAAGGAGAAGGGCCAGTTCGCACTGAACGCCAGCCGCGACCTGCTGCACTTCTATAACAACTACTTCGGCGTGCCCTATCCGCTGGCCAAGCTCGACCAGATCGCGATCCCGAACGGCTTCAACGGCGCGATGGAGAACTGGGGCGGCATCGTCTACAACGAGAACACCCTGCTGTACGACCCGAAGACCAGCCCGGAACACATCAAGCAGCTGACCTTCTCGGTGAATGCCCACGAGATGGCGCACCAGTGGTTCGGCAACCTGGTGACCATGGCCTGGTGGGACAACCTGTGGCTGAACGAAGGTTTCGCGTCCTGGATGGCGTCCAAGGCCACCGAGCACTTCCACCCCGAGTGGCGGCCCTACCTGGCCAACATCGGCGACCGCGAACGCGTGATGAACCTGGACGCACGCAAGACCACCCACCCGATCCAGACCCCGGTCGAGACCGAAGCGCAGGCCGCCGACGCCTTTGACGACATCACCTACGAGAAGGGCCAGGCTTTCCTGCGCATGCTGGAAGCCTACCTGGGCGAAGACGCCTTCCGCAAGGGCATCCGCGCCTACATGGCCAAGCACCAGTACGCGAACACCACCTCCGCCGACCTGTGGGCAGCGCTCGAACGCGCGTCCGGCAAGCCGGTCGGCAAGCTGGCTTCGGACTGGACCACCCAGCCCGGCTTCCCGCTCATCAGGGTCGAGCAGGCCTGCGAGGACGGCAAGCGCAAGGTGACCCTCAGCCAGCAGCAGTTCCGCCTCGACGAGCCGGCTTCGGAGAATCGGCTGTGGAACGTGCCGCTGCAGGTCGGCACCGTCAACGGCAAGGCGATGACCACGCTGCTGACCGGCGCCAGCACCCGCGTGATGCTGCCCGGCTGCGAAGGCGCGCTGGTGGTCGACCCGCACAGCGTCGGCTACTTCCGCATCCAGTACGACCGCCCCAGCTTCGATGCCCTGGCGAGCCAGGCCGCGCGCCTGCCGGACGCCACCCGCCTGAAGCTGCTGAACGACACCTGGACCCAGGTCTCGGCTGGCCTGATCCCGCTGGACGCCTGGCTGAAGCTGGCCGGGCAGCTGGCCGACGAGCCGCGCCTGGCGGTGTGGGAATCGATGATCGCCAACCTCGGCGTCCTGGATACCCTGAGCCGCGGCGAGCCGGAGCGCCCGCTGGTACGCCGCTTCATCGTCGGTTTCGCCAGGCCGAAACTGGCAAAGCTCGGCTGGGATGAAAAGCCCGGCGAGACCGCCGAGGACGCCCAGCTGCGCGCGCTGCTGGCCGGCGCTCTGGCGCGCAGCGGCGACGAGGAAGCGATCGCGCAGGCGCGCAGCCGCTTCCAGCGCTGTTTGGCCGACCCAGGCGCCGTCAGCCCGGCGATGATCGGCTTCGTGACCTCGGCCGCCGGCCGCTACGCTGACGAGAAGACCTTCGACGCGATCGCCCAGCGCATGCAGCAGACCCAGAACAACGAGGAGCGCTCGCGCCTGCTGGGCGCGCTGATCCAGGTGCAGGACCCTGCGCTGGCCGGCAAGGTGCTGCAGATGGCGCTGGCGCCGGCCACGCCGCCGACCATGGTGGCCGGCATCGTGCAGGGCGTGGGCCGTTCCCACCTCGACCAGGCCTGGAGCTTCGCCGTCGCCAACCGCGAGCAGCTGATGAAGACCCAGGATGCGGTCAACCGCAACCGCGCCTTCCCGGGCATCGTCGCCGCTTCCTCGAACGTCCGCGACGCCGAGCGCATGGAAGACTTCGTCCGCCAGAACTTCGAGGCGGATGCGCAGGTCGAAGCGCAGCGGGTCGCCAGCGGCGTGCGCGTGCGCGCGGCCCAGAAGGCACGCCTGCTGCCCCAGGTACGGGAGGCGCTGAAATGAGTGCCAGGGACTACAATAAGACGATCAATCAACAGGAAGGGAAGTTCATGAAGACCAGCCGTACCAAGATGAACAGCGCCGTCAAGACCGCGATCATGCTCGCCCTGTGCGGCGCTGCCGTCGTCTCGATGCCGGGCCAGGCGCAGCAGGCGAATGCGGCGAAGGCCGAGACGCAAGGAAATCAAACTGCGGCAAACGCCACCCTGCGTCCGGGCGACGATTTCTTCGCCTACGCCAACGGCGACTGGCTCGCGAAAACCGAGATCCCGGCCGACCGCAGTTCCTGGGGCGCGATGGGCGCGCTGGCGGAAGAGACCAACCAGCGCATCGTCAAGATGATCGAAGACCTGGCGCAGGACAAGAAGCTGGCCGGCGAGGCGCGCAAGGTGTCGGACTACTACCGCACCTACATGAACGAAGCCGCGATCGAAGGCAAGGGCCTCGCGCCCCTGAAGCCGATGCTGGCGAAGATCGCTGCCATCAAGGACAAGGCCGGCCTCACGCGCACGCTGGGCGAATCGATCCGCGCCGACGTCGACCCGCTGAACAACACCGACTTCTTCACCGAGAACGTGTTCGGCCTGTGGGTCGCGCAAGGCCTGCACGACACCACCCGCAACATGCCCTACCTCCTGCAGGGCGGCCTGGGCATGCCCGACCGCGCCTACTACCTGGACAACAGCGAACGCATGGCGGGCCTGCGCACCAAATACCAGCAGCACATCGCCACGATGTTCACGCTCGCCGGTTTCAACGATGCCGAAGCGCGTGCCGCGAAAGTGTTCGCGCTCGAAGTCGACATCGCCAACACCCACGCCAGCCGCGCCGATTCGGCCGACGTGCTGAAGGCCGACAATACCTGGACCGTGAAGGATTTCACGTCCAAGGCCCCGGGCATGGACTGGAACGCCTTCTTCAAGGCCGCCAGGCTGGGCGACCAGCAGAAGTTCATCGTCTGGCATCCGTCGGCAGTGGTCGGCGAAGCGGCCCTGGTCGACAAGACCGACCTGGCCACCTGGAAGGACTACCTGGCCTTCCACCGCATCAACCAGATGGCGAACGTGCTGCCGAAGACCTTCGCCGACCAGCGCTTCGAGTTCTACGGCAAGTCGCTGAGCGGCACGCCGCAGCAGTCGGTCCGCTGGA
>Ga0265798_10000651_pt1 | contig 56407 bp, 41 predicted proteins | sample P3T30metagenome_FD_192430 | JGI IMG/M metagenome (GOLD analysis project Ga0265798, IMG submission 192430) | Plant litter microbial communities from East Loma Ridge, Irvine, California - P3 T30 | ecosystem: Environmental > Terrestrial > Plant litter > Unclassified | place: USA: California... | reverse complement strand
ACATGGTGATGCCGTCGATGCCCGCGTCCAGCGCCGCCGACAGGCGGGTGCGCAGGGTTTCCTTGGGCGCGTTCATGGTCAGCTTTTCCATGCAGTTCACGAAGATCAGGCCATCGCCTTTTTTCGCTGCCATGGTGGCGCCGACGTGCAGGCGGGTCGCCTCGGCCAGGCGCTCGAGGTCGAACTGGACCACGGACTTGTCCGAGTTGTTGATGTTGAACTTGTAGAGCTTGGTCTTTTCCTTGACGAAGCTGGTGTCGAACTTGCGGTCCGACACATCGGGCACCATCGCATCGGAGATATGGCCGATGCCGCCGAGGCGCGCCGCTTCCAGCGCCAGCTCGGAGGTCGAGATGTCCACGCCCATTCCGCCGATCATGATGGGCACATATTCCTTGTTGCCCAAACGCAGGCGGAAATCATCAACACGTTTCATTGCTATCCTTAGACTACCTTAATCTGTTTGTTGCAGACCAACGCCACGGTTTGGCGTATTTGCGCGCTCTCCATTTTACCCGAAGGAGAGGCGCGGTCCGAGGACCATTTAGCGAACGGTCGTGCGGCCCCAAGCGCGGCATGGCGCTGACCATAGGACGATGACCGCCTGCCGGCGTCGCCCCTGCCTTCGCAGGGGCGACGGCTACAGACGGCTACGATCAGTCGCGGAAATTGTTGAAGGCCAGCGGCAAGTCCTTGACGTCCTTGCGCAGCAGGGCGATCGCTTCCTGCAGGATGTCGCGGTCCTTGCCGGTGACGCGCACGGTGTCGCCCTGGATCGAGGCTTGCACCTTCATCTTGCTTTCCTTGATCAGCTTGGTGATCTTCTTGCCGTCCTCGGACTCGATGCCGTTGCGCACCTTCAGCACCTGCTTGACCTTGTCGCCGCCGATCTTCTCGACCTTGCCTTCGTCCAGGAAGCGGACGTCGACCTTGCGCTTGGTCATCTTGTTGAGCAGCACGTCCTTGACCTGGCCGATCTGGAAGTCGGAGTCGCCGTACAGGGTGATTTCCTTGTCCTTTTGCTCGACCTTGGCCGAGCTGCCCTTGAAGTCGAAACGGGTTTCGATTTCCTTGCTGGATTGATCGACGGCGTTCTTGACTTCGACCATGTCTGCTTCGCAGACCACATCAAACGATGGCATATTAAATGTCCTTTTATTCTGTGTATGGGATGGATGGCGGTATTGTAACGGACAACGCGGGGTGCCGGAATTTGCCGGATAGACAGGCTTGGCGAGCTATAATCGGCGCAAACTCCTGACCGCCTGCCATGCAAGACCTTGCCTTCGACGTTTCCCTGCAATCCTTCAATACCTTCGGCATCGCCTCGCGCGCGCAACGCTACCTGCGCGTGACGTCGCCGTCGCAACTCGCCAAACTCGCCCTTGACCCGGAACTGGCCGCATTGCCGCGCCTGGTGCTGGGCGGCGGCAGCAATGTATTGTTGAGCGACAGCGTCGATGCGCTGGTGCTGCACATGGGCATCCCGGGCCGCGAGATCGTCGGCCAGACGGCCCACGCCGCCCTGGTGCGCGCCGGCGCCGGCGAGAACTGGCATGACTTCGTGCTGTTCACGCTGGCGCAGGGCCTGGGCGGGCTGGAAAACCTGTCGCTGATCCCGGGCACGGTCGGCGCCTCGCCGATCCAGAACATCGGCGCCTACGGGGCCGAGATCAAGGACCTGTTCCATTCGCTCACCGTGTTCGATTTCGCCAGCGGCGCCACGCGCACGATGACGGCGGCGGACTGCCGCTTCGGCTACCGCGACAGCATCTTCAAGCATCCGGAAGGGAAGCAGCTGGTGGTGCTGGACGTGACGTTCGCCCTGGCACACGCCTGGACTCCGAACCTGCGCTACGCCGAGCTGGCCCAGGCGCTGGCCGCCGACGGCATCGCCGAACCGACGCCGCGCCAGGTCAGCGACGCCGTCATCGCGATCCGGCGCCGCAAGCTGCCGGATCCGGCCGTGATCGGCAATGCCGGCAGCTTCTTCAAGAATCCGGTGGTATCAAACGAACACTGCGCGCGTTTATTGGAAACCTGGCCCGACCTGGTCCACCACCGCCAGCCGGACGGCAGCGAAAAGCTCGCGGCCGGTTGGCTGATCGACCGCTGCGGCTGGAAGGGCAAGAGCCTGGGCCGCGCCGGCGTCTACCCGAAGCAGGCCTTAGTGCTGGTCAACAACGGCGGCGCCACCGGGGCCGAAGTCATGGCGCTGGCCCGCGCGATCCAGCACGACGTGCGGGAACGCTTCGGCGTATTACTTGAACCGGAACCGGTAATGGCCTGAAATTTCGGGGTCAGAGCACTGACGGCCCAAAATTCGGGGTCAGAGCACTAGCTAAATAAATTTCACAGCGCCATCAAGTGAAGCCCGATTTCCCTAGGTGTGAAATATTATTTCAATTAACTATGCCCAATGAAATAATATTTCACTATCTTGAGGATGAGCAATTGTTCAAATTAGGGCTCTGACCCCGAAGTTCCAGCAACTTGTGCTCTGACCCCGAATTTCAGCGGGTGGCGCGCAGGGCGGCGAGTTCTTCGTTGGCGCGGGCCAGCTGTTCCTGGACCGCTTGCAGGGCGCGCAGGGCGGCGTCGCGCTCCAGGCCCTTGATGTAGCCGCTGGAATGGTGGCGGATGCGTGCCAGGATTTCGAGCTGGTCCGGCAGCTTGACCAGGTAGTCGCTGGCGCCGACCGCGAAACCGTGGGCTTTCAGCTTCGGTTCGTCCTTGCTCGACAGGACGATCACCGGCACTTCGCGCAGGGCGCTATCGGCGCGGTAGGCTTCGATCAGCTGGAAGCCGTCGAGGCCGGGCATCACCAAATCTTGCAGGATCACGGTCGGGCGCAGCGTGCGCGCGGACGCCACGGCGGCGTGCGCGTCGGTGACGGCATGGAATTCGATGTCGGGCTGCCCGGCGAGCATGCGCCGCACGGCCTCGACGATGATGAGCTGGTCATCGACCAGCAGGACGCGCACCGTGGTGTCGGCAGGGGTGAGGACGTCGGTCGGGTGCGGACTGGGGACAGGCATTGGTGTTCTGAACAAGAGTCGGGGCTAGGACTGCGCCGGACCGGGCATTCTACCCAACAATGCCCGGCTGATGCCTTCCAGATGTAAAATTTTTTGGGCCGCACCCAGTTCCGCAGCCGCCTTCGGCATGCCGTACACGGCACTGCTGGCTTCGTCCTGGGCGAGGGTCGCGTGGCCGGCGCGGCGCAGGGCCAGCAAGCCTTCGGCGCCGTCGCGTCCCATGCCGGTCAGCAGCACGCCGGTGGCGCCCGCTTCCCAGTGGTGCGCCACCGAATGGAAGAACACGTCGATGGAGGGCCGGTAGACGGCGTCGCGCGGCTCCTGGTCGTAGTTGAAGCGCTGGTTCGCGCCCAAGCGCAGGTGGTCGTTGGTCCTTGCCAGCTGCACCACGCCGCCTTCAGGCGCGTCGCCGGCGGTGATCGCGCGCACCGGCGTCGGCACCTGGTCGCCGAGCCATTTTACCAGCTGGTCGGCGAAGGCCGCATCGATGTGCTGGACGACCACGGCGGCGGTGTCCGCCGGCGGCCGCCATTGCGACAGCACCCGGGCCAGCGCCACCGGCCCGCCGGTCGAGGCGCCGATCGCGACCAGGTGCCGGACAGGGGAAGAGGCGCCGCCCGCCGGCCCGGCTGGCGCCGCGCCGGTGAGCGGCGGCCCCACCAGCTTGCCGATGGTGCGGATCTTGGCCAGCAGCGCCGCTTCCCCGCCCTGGCCCAGCAGCACCGGCGTGGCGGTGACGTCGAGCGCGCCGGCGCCGAGCGCGCGGAACACCTGGTTGACGTTGTCCTGGGGCGCGGCCGTCACCACCAGGATCGGGCAGGGCGCCAGCCGCATGATGCGGCGCGTGGCCTCGACGCCGTCCAGCTCGGGCAGGGCCAGGTCCATCAGCACCAGGTCGGGCGGCAGGTCGACGCACAGGCGCACCGCGTGGACGCCGTCGCGGGCGATCCAGGCGACGCGGTGCTCGCCGGAGCCGGTCACCGCGCGCCGCAGCGCCTCGGCCGCGGTCGGGCTGTCGTTGACGATGCCGATCCTCATGCCGGGTTGCCTCCGCCGGCGCCATGGCTGCCAGCTTGCGCCGGCCCGACCAGGTCGTGCACGGCGTCGAGCAGGGTGGCGTCGTGGAAGCCGCCCTTGGCCAGGTAATAGTCGGCGCCGGCTTCCATGCCGCGCGCGCGGTCTTCCGGCCGGTCCTTGTACGACACGATCATCACCGGCAGGCGCTGCAGGCGCGGGTCTTGCCGGATGCGCCCCAGCAGGCCGATGCCGTCCAGGCGCGGCATGTCGATGTCGGTGATGACCAGGTCGTAGTCCGTGCCGCGCAGGCTGTTCCAGCCGTCGATACCGTCCAGCGCCACGTCGACCCGGTAGCCGCGCGCGGCCAGCAGCTTGCGCTGCATCTCGCGCACCGTCATCGAATCGTCGACCACCAGGATACGGCGCACCGGTCCGGAGCTGGCCGAGGCATCGCGCCGGCCCGCATTCAGCGTCGCGCCCTGGTCGAGCAGGCGCGCGATCGAGACCAGCAGGTCCGGCACGTCCAGCACCAGCGCCGGCGTGCCGTCGTCGAGCAGGGCGCCGGCGGCGACGTCGCGCAGCTTGCCGAACACGGGTTCGAGCGGTTGCACCGACAGGCTCTGCTCGCCGCGCACGCGCTCCACCACCAGGCCGTAGCGCTCGCGCCCGGCGCCGATCACGACCACCGCCTCGCCCGGCGCCGCCTCGCCCAGGTCCAGCACCTGGCTGGCCGCGACCAGGCCCAGGTGCACGCCGCCGGCGTCCAGGTATTCGCGTCCGGACAGGGTGCGGATGTCTTCGCGCGCCAGGCGCAGCACGCGTTCGACGCGCGCGATCGGCAGCGCATAGGCTTCGCCGGCCACGTCGACCACCAGCGCGCGCACGATCGACTGGGTCAGCGGCAGCGTGATCACGGTGGTGAAGCCGGCGCCGGGGCGCGATTCGGCGCGCACGCTGCCGCCCAGGCGCTGGGCCGCCTCGTACACCACGTCCATGCCGACGCCGCGGCCGGACATCTCGTTGGCGCTCTCCTTCAGCGAAAAGCCGGGCAGGAACAGGAATTCCATCAGTTCTTCCTGGCTCAGCCCATGGGCCAGCGCCGCCGGCGCCAGCTGGCGCGCCACGGCCGCGCCGCGGATGCGTTCCGGGTCGACGCCGCGGCCATCGTCGCGCACTTCGATCGCCAGCATGCCGCCGCGGTGGCGCGCCGCCAGGTGGAGGGTGCCGGCCGCCGGCTTGCCCGCCGCCAGGCGTTCCTCGGGCGTTTCCAGGCCGTGGTCGACGGCATTGCGCAGCAGCTGGTTCAGCGGTCCCTCGATGCGCGCCAGCACGGCGCGGTCGACCAGGGTGGCGGCGCCTTCGATCACCATGCGCGCATCCTTGCCCAGGCCGCGGGCCAGGTCGCGCACCATGCGCGGCAGGCCGTGCACGCCCTCGGAGAAGCGGCACATGCGCAGCGCGCGCGCCTCGTCGACCAGGCGCGCGCCGACGCTGGCGGCCTGGCGTTCGTAGTTCTCGGCGTCGACGATGATGCGGTGCAGGTCGTCGCGCAGCGGCCGCGCGCGCTGTTCCAGCAGCTCGACCAGTTCGCGCAGGTGGGCGTCGCCGTGCAGGGCGATGGCTTCCTGCAGCCGCGCCACCGCGTCCCAGGCCCCGCGCTGCTGGCGCTTGTAGCGCTGCAGGGCGTCGAGCCAGGGACGCAGCTGGCCGGCGTGCAGGCGCGCCTGGCCGGCCAGGGTGAGCAGGTCTTCGCCGGCGCCGGCGGCGGCGCCGGGCAGGGCCGGGGCGGGTGCCAACGGGACTTCGGCCGCAGCCTGGACGCCTGGCGCCGCCGCGGCCGGCGATGGAGACACGGACGCGACGGCAGGCAGGGCCGGCGCAGGCGTGGATGCCGGCGCCGGCGCGGAGACCGGCGCCGCTTCCCCGCGCTGCACCGCCGCCAGCGCGTCCAGCATCGCATCCAGCCCGCTCTCGTCGGCCGCGCCTTCGGGCGCCTCGGCCAGCGCCAGCATCAGGTCGACCGCGGCCAGCAGCCGGTCGGCACCGGCCGCATCGAGCGCCAGCCGGCCGTGCTGGGCGGCGATGAACACGTCTTCCATCACATGCGACAGGCGCACCACGGCCTCCATGCCGACGATGGCGGCCGCGCCCTTGATCGAGTGGGCGGCGCGCATCATCGAGTCGAGCAGGGCCGCGTCGGCGTCGCCGCGCTCGAGCCGCAGCAGGCCGTCGGTCAGCACGCGCGCCTGCTCGCCCGCCTCCATGCGGAACAGGTCGAGCATCGAAAAGCCGCTCATGTCGCCGATGCTCATCGCAGCAGGCCTCCGAGTTGTGCCATCAGGAGCGCGCCGTCGAGCAGGCCGGCCTGCAGCTCGCCGTCGCCGATGATGCCGGCCACCAGCGGCGGCGGCGCGTGGCCGACGGTGGCCGCGGGCGGGCGCATGGCGCCGCTGGCGTGGCGCAGCACGCCGTGGATCTCGTCGACCGGCAGCGCGAAGCTGGTGGCGACGTCCGGGCTGGCCAGCACCAGCAGGCGCGCGAAGGTGTGCCGCCCCTGGGCTTTGGCGCCGCTGGACGTGATGCCGAGCAGGCGCGCAGGCGACACCGCCGGCAGCAGGCGGCCGTTCACGCCGACCACGCCGAGCAGGGCGCCGCCCTGGCTGCGGTGCGGCAGGCGGTGCACGGGCGCCAGCGGCGCCACCGAGGCGGCCAGCGCCAGCGGCAGCGCCAGCCATTCGGCGCCGACGCGGAACACCATGGCGGTGGCGTCGGTGCCGCCATCCAGGACCGGCGGCCGCGCCAGCACAGAGGCCCAGTCCTCGCGGTAGCCGGCATCCAGCGGCCGGTGCAGGCTGCGGCCGGCGGCATCGCCATGGCGCGGGCAGTTGCGGCAATGGACGTGGCGGGTCAGCTCCGCGCAGCTGCGGTCGCCCGCCACGCCGATGCTGCGCCAGCAGTCGTCTTCAAGCGGCATCATGCGTCCACGCTCCCGCGCCGCCCGTAGATGCGCGCCGCGCGCCGGCGGTAGCCGTCGCCGGCCGCGCCGTCGCCCAGCCGCTCGTGCAGCAGGGCGAGGCTGCACAGCGCTTCATAGTGATCGGGGTCGAGATACACGCAGCGGCGCCAGTACTCGATGGCGGCCTGCGGCCGGCCCGCGCTTTCGCTGACCATCCCGAGCAGGAACCAGGCCTGGGCCTGGTCCGGCTGGCGCGCCAGCAGCGCGCGGCACGCGGCTTCGGCTTCGGGCAGGCGGCCGCTATCGGCTTCGCGCTGGGCTTGTGCCAGCAGGTCCTGCGCCTGCGGCGGCACTTGTGGCGCAAGCGGCGCGCTCCGGACCGGTGCCGGTGGCGATGCCGCCGGCATGGAAACCGGTTGCGATGCCGCCGGCACAAAAACCGGTGGCGACGCAGCCGGCACCGCAGCCGGCACCGCCGGCGATGCAAGCGGCTTCCCAGCCGCCCCGCGCCTGGCAGCCGCCGGCCGGCTCGCGGCCACCCGGGCCGCCTTGCGCAGCGCGAAGCCGGTGCGCGCCGACTGCGGCGTGAAGCCGTTGCGGCAAAAGGCCGGCGCCTCGGCAAAGCCGGACAGCAGCAGGCCGTCGTCCTCGAGCACCGCGGCCAGCGCCTCGGCCGCGCGGATGCGCGTGGGGTCGTCGAAATAGATCAGCAGGTTGCGGCAGAACACCAGGTCGTAGCGCGGTTCCGGTAGCGGCAGCGCGAACAGGTTGCCCTGGCTGAAGCGGATGTAGGCGCGCAGGGCGTCGTCGACCAGGTACTCGTCGCCGATGCGGGTGAACCAGCGGTCGCGGAAGGACAGGTCGGCGCCGCGGAAGGCGTTGCGCGTGTAGCGGCCTTCGCGCGCGCGCGCGATCGCGGCGCCGGACAAATCCATCGCGTCGATCCGGCAGCGCGTTGCCGGAATGCCGGCTTCGAGCAGGGTCAAGGCCATCGAATACGCTTCCTCGCCGCCGGCGCAGGGCAGGGACAGGATGCGTACCGGGCGCACCGCCATGCGCCGCCGCACGAAGCGCAGCGCTTCCTGGAACACGGCGGCGTCGCGCAGCATCCAGGATTCCGGCACCACCACCAGGTCGACCAGCGCCTCGAATTCGGCGCTGGCAGGCAGGGGCGCGTAGTCCGCGCGTTCCCTGATGCCGCCCGCCTGCATGCGCTCGCGCACGGCGCGCTCGACGTCGGCCGTGGACAGGACCAGGCCGGTGGTCTCGCGCAGCAGTTCGCGCAGGTGCTGGATCATGCCTGGACTCCGAACAGCAGGTCGGCCACCTCGGGCGCGAGCAGCCGCTCCGGCTCGAGCAGCTGCAGCATGCCTTCGGCGCCGCTGGAGGCGACCCGGCCGAGCCAGGGCGCGGCCACCACGCCGGCGTCCATGCCCGGGCCGTCGAGGGTGGACACGCCGGCCACGCCTTCGGCCAGGAGGCCGATCCGGCGCAGGCTGCCGGCGGCCGGGACGTCCACCAGCAGGATGCGGGTGTCGTAGCGCAGCGCCTCGGCCGGGGTGCCGGCAAGGAGCGATACGTCGATCACCGGCACCGGCGCGCCGTGCAGGTCGAGCAGGCCCGCCACCCAGGACGGCGTGCCGGGCAGGGCCTTCAGGCGCGCGGCCGGCAGCACCCGCTGCACGGCCGCCAGCGGCAATGCATAGCGTTCAGCCCCGATGTGGAAGACCAGCACTTTCAAAACGTGGCGCCTTACAGGTTGACCGCGAAGGTGGCCACCGACTGCTGCAGATCGTTGGCGGCGTACTGCAGCTGGTGCACGGCTTCGCTGGTGGCTTTCAGCGAATCGACGGTCTGCTGGCTGGCGTCGGACAGCTGCATCATGGTTTCCGAGATCTGCGACGCGCCCACCGCCTGCGACTGCATCCCCTGCAGCACCATGTCGAAGCGCGGCGCGAGTTTGCGCACCTCGACCATCATGCCGGACAACTGCTCGGCCATCTGGCGCGCCTCGGCGACGCTGCGCCGGATCTCTTCCGAAAACTTGTCCATGCCCATGACGCTGGCCGATACCGCCGACTGCATCTCCTTGAGCATCTGCTCGATGTCCCAGGTCGAGACCGAGGTCTGGTCGGCCAGGCGCCGGATCTCGCTGGCCACCACCGCGAAGCCGCGGCCGGCGTCGCCCGCGCGCTCGGCTTCGATCGCCGCGTTCAGCGACAGGATGTTGGTCTGGTCCGCCACCTTGGTGATGGTGGTGAGCACGCCGTTGATGTTGCTGGCCTTTTCCGACAGCGCCGCCAGCTTGGCCCCGATCGAATCGGTGGCCGTGACCATCTGCTGCATGGTCTGGTCCATGCGCGTCAGCTTGTCCTGGGCTTCGGCGGTGGCGTTGGTGGTGTAGTCGGCCACTTCGGTCGCTTCTTCCATCGTGTGCAGCAGCTGGGTGGTGTTGGCCGAGATCTCGCGCGTGGTCGACAGCACCTCGACGCTGGTCTGGGCCTGCTCGACGCCGGTCGCTTCCTGCTCGCGCGCCGAGGCGGCGATCTGGGTGGCGGCGGTGGTGACCTGGATGCCGGCGCGCTGCACGTTGGTGAGCAGGCTGCGCAGGTTATCGAACATGGTGGCCAGGCCTTCGCCCAGGCGGCCGACCGTGTCCTCGCCGCGGATCTCGATGCGGCCGGTCAGGTCGCCGCGCGCGGCCTTCGAGACCACTTCCAGTACCGCGTCGACCTTGGCGCGCAAATCGTTGGTGGCGGCCAGTTCGCGCGCCTGGTTGTCCTCGATGGCCTGGGCCATGCGGTTGAATTCCAGGGCCACCTGGCCCAGTTCGTCGTGCGAGACGACGTCGGCGCGCGCGCCAGGCACGCCGGCGCCGAGCTGGCGCGCGGCATCGGACAGGCTGGCCAGCGGGCGCGACACCGCACGCACCAGCGCCACGCCGATCCCGACCGCCAGCAAGGTGAACACCAGGCCGCCGCCGGCCAGCACCGTGGTCATCCACTGGCGCAGCGCCGTCGTGTCCTGCTGGCGCTGGCCGAGCAGGTGGCGTTCCTCGGACTCGACCTCGCCGAGTAACTGGCGGATCGTCGCCACGCTGCCGGTGCCGGCCAGCACCGACTGCGCGCTCTCGGGCGTGGCCGAGATCGTGCCGGTGACGCCGGCGCGGCGGCGCAGTTCGATCTGCGGCGTGATCGCATTCTGCAACCACGATGCCATCAGCCCGTCGAGCTGCTTCAGGCGTGCCTGCTGCGCCGGATTATCGGCGGTCAGTTCCTGGGCGCGCCTGATGTGGGCGCGCGCGTTCGCGGTTTCGCTGTCGATCGGCGCCACCAGGGTCTCGTTGCCGGTCAGCAGATAGCCGCGGGTCGAGGCCTGCATCTGCAGGATCGAGGTCGCGATCTGGTCGGTTTCCAGCAGCACCTCGAGGGTGTGGCGGTCCCACCGGTTGGCATCCGACAACCTGGCGAAATTGTTGTAGGCGATGGTGAGCAGGAACAGGATCAGGACGACGATGGCACCGAGGCCGACCGTCAGTTTGCTCTTGATGCTCAGTTTGGACAGCATGCGCGCTCCGTGTTTCGGGGAATCTGCATGAATGTAACATTTTGCCCGACGTGCTGGAAAGCAACGGTGCTCGAATACGACGAAAAAGTATCGACTTTTCGGTTTCAGGGCGATGCATGCGGCATTTTCCCGACGCGTTTATGGCGCCGGCGCATGCAAAGCCCGGGAAGACATGATGCGAAAACGCAAACGATAAGATGAATGAGAATGATTCGCGTTTACTTCTGTCGTGAAACTTGCTACAGTGTTTGAAGTTTCAATAACTATTCCAAAACGACACGACCACGCCAACATGAAACCGACCCAGCCCATCACCAGCCGCAAACATGCTCCCCGCGTCCGCCTCGCCGGCGCCCTGACCCCGGCCGCACTGGCCATGCTGATGCTGCCGCTCGCCGCCCACGCCGGCGACGACGGCGCCGCTGCCACCGCCACGGCCACGGCCCGCGACGATGCCGCCGCCTCCGCCGCCGCCCAGGTCGAGAAGGATCCGAAGCACCGTATCCACATCCGCGGCGAGCGCGAAGCCGGCTTCAAGGCCGACCATGCGGCTTCGCCGAAGTACACGGAAGCGCTGGTGGACACGCCGCAGACGGTGGTCGTGATCAAGAAGGAGCTGTTCGAGCAGCAGGGCGCCACCACGCTGACCGAGGCGCTGCGCAACACGCCGGGCGTCGGCACCTTCTTCCTGGGAGAGAACGGCAACACCAACACCGGCGACGCGATCTACATGCGCGGCTTCGACAGCTCGGGCAGCCTGTTCGTCGACGGCATCCGCGACATCGGCTCGATCTCGCGCGACGTCTTCAACATCGAGCAGATCGACGTGCTGAAGGGCCCGGCCGGCACCGACACCGGACGCGGCGCGCCCACCGGCTCGATCAATCTGAATACCAAGCAGCCCATGCTGCGCCGCTTCGGCAACGCCAGTTTGACCGCCGGCAGCGCCGACCGCGCGCGCGGCACGGCCGACCTGAACACGGTCATCGACCACGAGCGCGGTATCGCGGTGCGCCTGAACGTGCTGGACCAGGACAACGGCAACCCGGCGCGCGACGAGGTCAAGGACAAGCGCTGGGCGGTGGCACCCTCGATCGCCTTTGGCCTGAACGGTCCGACCAAGCTCTACGTGGACTTCTTGCACGTCAAGCAGGATAACTTGCCGGATGGCGGCGTGCCCACCGTCGGCCTGCCCGGCTACACCAGCCCGGCCGCTACGAAACCGGAGCTGAACACCGCGCCGCCGGTCGACCCGAAGAATTTCTACGGCGCCCGCAACGACTACGACCACGTCAAGGCGGACATGCTGACCGCCATCATCGACCACGAGTTCGGTCCGCGCATGCGCCTGCGTAACGTCAGCCGCTATGGCAAGACCAAGCAGTTCTACCTGCTGACCGCCTTCATGGGCACGGCCGCCAACATCGTCACCACCCCGTCCGCCGCCAATCCGAACGTGCGCCCCGGCGACCCGTCGACCTGGCTGCTGAACCGCAGCACGCGCACCATCAAGGACCAGGAAAACTCGGTGCTGGCCAACCAGACCACCCTGACCACCGACTTCGATACCGGCACCTTGCGCCACACGCTGGTGGCGGGCCTGGACCTCTCCAACGAGAAGCAGACCAGCTACGGCTACACCGGCCTGGGCGTCATGCCGCTGACCAATTTCTACCACCCGGATGCGAGTCTGCTGCCGACCACGCTGGTCCTGGCACGCAACGGCGTGCGCACCCGCGGCGAATCGACCACGGCGTCGGGCTACCTGCTCGACACCATCAAGCTCGGCGACAAGTGGCTGGTCGGCGCCTCGGTGCGCCTCGACCACTTCGACGTCGACTACGACTCGATCGCGCTGGCCACAGCCACCAGCACGCCGCCGCTGCCGGTCGGCACGCCCATCCCGACCCATGTCGAGCTGTCCGACCAGCTGGTCAGCGGCAAGGTCTCGCTGCTGTACAAGCCGACCGAGAACAGCAGCGTGTACGCGCTGTGGGCCAACTCGAAGCAGCCGCCGGGCTCGAACCTGACGCTCAGCACCGGCGCCAACTCGGCCTCGAACCCGATCTTCGACCCGCAGGTCAGCATCACCACCGAGATCGGCACCAAGTGGAACGTGCTGCAGAATCGCCTGGGCCTGAACGCCGCGCTGTTCCGCACCAACGTCAAGAACGAGGTCGAGCAGGACCCGGTCGACCTGCGCTACTACCAGACCGGCAAGAAGCGCGTGCAGGGCGTGGAACTGAGCGCGACCGGCCAGATCACGCGCGACTGGTCGATCAACGCCGGCTACAGCTGGATGGACACCAGCATCGAATCCGGCCGCCTGGTCACCGCCGGCGGCGCCAACGCGCTGACCTACACGCCGAAGTCCTCGTTCAGCAGCTGGACCACCTACAGCTTCCCCTTCGGCCTGAAAGTCGGCGGCGGCCTGCGCTACTCCGGCCGCCTGCTGCGCGGCACCGACGGCGCGGTCGGCACCCCGGCCTACACCGAGGATTACTGGGTGGCGGACGCGATGGCCAGCTACAGCGTGAACCGTTGGCTCGACCTGCGCCTGAACGTGTACAACCTGGCCGACAAGCAGTACGTGGCGTCGATCAACAAGAGCGGCTACCGCTACACGCCGGGCGCGCCGCGCTGGGCGAGCGTGACGGCCAACTTCCACTTCTGATGTGAGAAGCACGGCTATTCATTAGTACCACTTGCCCGGAGACCGTCGCCCCTTCCGCAGGCAGGGGCCTAAGTTGCACGCGCAGTCGAAACGCGAGCAGCACTTGGGCCCCTGCCTTCGCAGGGGCGACGGTTGAAGCCAACACAAACAAAAAAGCCGCTGGCCCATCAGGACCAGCGGCTTTTCGCTTTCAACACTTGAGGCTTATTGCCCGCGCTTGGCCTTCGCCTTCGCAGCAATCCGCATGCGCAGCGCATTCAGCTTGATGAACCCGCCCGCATCCGCCTGGTTGTAGGCGCCGCCGTCTTCGTCGAAGGTGGCGATGTTCATGTCGAACAGCGAATCGGTCTTCGAATCGCGCGACACCACGATCACGTTGCCCTTGTACAGCTTGATACGCACCCAGCCATTGACGGACTTCTGGGTGTGGTCGATCAGGGTCTGCAGCGCGACGCGCTCCGGTGCCCACCAGTAGCCGTTATAGATCAAGGAAGCGTAGCGCGGCATCAGGTCGTCCTTCAGGTGGGCGACTTCGCGGTCCAGCGTGATCGACTCGATCGCGCGGTGGGCGCGCAGCATGATGGTGCCGCCCGGGGTTTCGTAGCAGCCGCGCGACTTCATGCCGACGTAGCGGTTTTCCACCAGGTCCAGCCGGCCGATGCCGTGCTTGCCGCCCAGGCGGTTCAGTTCCGTCAGCACTTGCGCCGGGCTCAAACGGACGCCGTTCAGGCCGACGATGTCGCCTTGTTCGTATTCGATGTCCAGGTACTCGGCTTCGTCCGGCGCCTGTTCCGGCGACACGGTCCAGCGCCACATCGATTCCTCGGCTTCCGCGCTAGGATTCTCCAAGTGACGCCCTTCGAAGGAGATGTGCAGCAGGTTGGCGTCCATCGAGTAGGGCGCGCCACCGTTCTTGTGTTTCATGTCGACGGCGATGCCGGCGTCTTCCGCGTACTTCAGCAGTTTTTCGCGCGACAGCAGGTCCCACTCGCGCCACGGGGCGATGATCTTGACGTCCGGTTTCAGCGCATAGGCGCCCAGTTCGAAGCGGACCTGGTCGTTGCCCTTGCCGGTGGCGCCGTGCGACACCGCGTCGGCGCCGGTTTCGTTGGCAATTTCAATCAAGCGTTTCGCGATCAGCGGACGCGCGATCGAGGTGCCCAGCAGGTACTCGCCCTCGTAGACGGTGTTGGCGCGGAACATCGGGAACACGAAGTCGCGCACGAATTCTTCGCGCACGTCGTCGATGTAGATGTTTTCCGGCTTGATGCCGAACTTGATGGCCTTGGCGCGTGCCGGTTCCAGCTCTTCTCCCTGGCCGAGGTCGGCGGTGAAGGTGACGATTTCGCACTTGTAGTTATCCTGCAGCCATTTGAGGATGACCGAGGTGTCGAGGCCGCCGGAGTAGGCGAGGACTACTTTTTTAATGTCGCTCATGGGGTTCCAGTGTTTTGGAGGGGAGGGATGATGGTCAGCCGATCCGGAACGTGCCCGGATCGACGATCAAGCTAAAGGGTGATGATACGGCTTATCTGTCTTCGATGCGCTTATTCAATACGGCCAAGGAGCAGGTACTCGATCAGCGCCTTCTGCACATGCAGGCGGTTCTCGGCTTCGTCCCAGACCACCGATTGCGGGCCGTCGATGACTTCGGCCGCCACTTCCTCGCCGCGGTGCGCGGGCAGGCAGTGCATGAACAGCGCGTCGGATGCGGCACGCGCCATCTTGGCGCCATCGACGATGAAGCCGTCGAAGGCCTTCAGGCGCTCGGCGTTTTCCTTTTCGTAGCCCATGCTGGTCCACACGTCGGTGTTGACGAGGTGGGCGCCGGCGCAAGCGTCCGACGGGTTCTCGAAGAAGGTGTAATTGCTGGTCTTGACCATGGCCGGGTCGATGTCGTAGCCCTTCGGCGTCGACACGTTCAGGTGGAAGCCAAACACTTCGGCCGCCTGCAGCCAGGAGTACAGCATGTTGTTGGCGTCGCCGATCCAGGCCACGGTCTTGCCGGCGATCGAGCCGCGGTGTTCATAATAGGTGAACACGTCGGCCAGCACCTGGCAGGGGTGGTGTTCATTGGTCAGGCCATTGATCACCGGGACGCGCGAATGGGCCGCGAAGCGCTCGATGATGTCTTGCCCGAAGGTGCGCACCATGATGATGTCGCACATGCGGCTCATGACCTGGCCCGCATCCTCGACCGGCTCGCCGCGGCCCAGCTGGCTGTCGCGGGTGTTCAGGTAAATGGCGGCACCGCCCAGCTGGTGCATGCCGGCCTCAAAACTCAGGCGGGTGCGCGTGGAGCTCTTTTCGAACACCATCACCAGCGTGCGATCGACCAGCGGGTGGTAGACCTCGTAAGCCTTGAACTTGCGCTTGATGACCTTGGCGCGCTCGATCACGTACTCGAACTCGTCGCGGGTGAAATCGGAGAACTGCAGGAAGTGCTTGATGGGAGTCTGGCCAGCCATATCGTATCGAGAATGCGGGAATCCTCTGAATTATAAGCGGTTTTGCTTGTCTATCGGGAAATCGGATGTAAGTACGTGCAGGTGGCGAAGATTATTGCTCGCTTGGGAGCGATGCGATGAAGATGGCGAAGCTGTCGTTATGCTTGCTGACGGCCTGGATGCCCGCCGTCTTTTCGAGAGGCCTGGTCAGCGCCGTGTAGGTCCGGTAATCCTTCTTGAAGCCGATGTCCTTCTGCGCCAGGGCGCGCGTGAGGTGCGCTGTTGATGGCAACCTGATCGGTGATGCCTTCGGTGATCAGTGCGAAGCTTGCCATGGCCGTTCAAAAACCTTTTGGCAGTCCGCCGATCAATCCTCGGATGAACAGTTCGGACAGGCGGAGGTTGGTGCCGTCTACCGGTTCCGGTTTCTTGATGCGCTTGACCTTTGTTGTCCCGTCTCTGCCGCGTGACACGACGAAGAGGCGCTGTTCGTCGTCGTTGAGGTCGAGGCCGTCCAGTACTGCCGGATTGTGGGTCGTGAGAATGGCTTGCTTGTCGTTGGCCTTTGCAAGTGTACTCAATTCCTGCATCAGTTTTTCGCACAGCTTCGGGTTCAGGGACGCGTCAATATTGTCGACCGCAAAAAACTTGGGCGTCAGCTCGCTGTTGAACAGCAGGAAGTGGAACAGTAAAAAGAAAAATCCCTCGTTGGTGCTCCGGTGGTCGAAGTTCTTGACGTTTTCATCGAGGTAGCGGTCACGCACGAGCAGGCGCGCCTCCGACGGCACGCTCTCGGTGACGAAATCGTCGAACCAGTCGAACAGTTTGAGGGAGTCCTTGACCTTGGCGAGTGTCGCGTCGTCAGGCTGCGATGCATAAAACGACAGCAGCTTCAATAAGCCTTCACCATTGATACCGAGTGGTTCAATTTGACCTTCACGGTCGAAGGTGCGCAGAGCAGAATTTTCGGGCGAGAAGATAACGAAGTTGGACAGATCGCGCGTGGAATCGGCCTTCCTGAGCACTTCCTTGGTTAGAATTTGAATAAGTTCAGAGGTGGCGTCTTTTGACGGATTCAGTGACGCTATCACAGATGCAAACTCGGTAATGACTGCGGTATTAAGATTGCCAGAGGAGATCGCTGACACCCATTTGGAATACGGCGTGTTGTCATTGTTGAGTTTGAACGTGACATTCCGGTTGCCAGACGTCGTAACTACGATCTCGATCGGCACCGACGGATCTGCCTCCGGAAACGCCGGCCGCATGAATTCCGGCGACGTGACGCGTATCCCTCGCGAAGACAAGAACTCATGATCAAGCTTGTCGGCCGCCGCTGCAGCCGCCAACGCAATCACCTCGAGAATATTGCTCTTGCCTGCACCATTCTCCCCGATGAAAACATTGATCCTGCCGAGTGGCAGCGTCAGTTCGCGAATCGATTTGTAGTTCTTGATGTCGATTCTTTGATCATGGCGTCCGCAAGTCCATGGAGATCAATACAGCGTCTGCGCCGATTCATGCAGCAACTGCGCATACAACTCATGCCGCAGCTTGCTGATCTTGCCCGCGGCCACCGCATCCAGGATCGCGCACTGCGGCTCGGCCAGATGGCGGCAGTTGTAGTACTTGCAGCCGCCCAGATAGGGCTTGAAGTCGACGAACGCGCGTTCCAGCATCCCTTCGCTCAGGTGGTACAGCCCGAATTCCTGGAAGCCCGGCGAATCGATGATGTTGCCCCCATCCGGAAGACGATACAGCCGCGTGAACGTGGTCGTGTGCTTGCCCGTATCCAGCGCCTCCGAGATCTCGCGCACGGCAATGTCCGCGTCCGGGATCAAGAGGTTCACGATCGAGGACTTGCCCATGCCGGACTGGCCGATCAGGATCGAGGACTGGCCGCCAAGTAGCGGCATCAAGGTCGCCACGGTGCCTTCCGGATCGGCCTTGGCCGACACCTCGTGCAGCGGGTAGCCCATGCCGGTGTACAGCGCCGCGCGCTCGCGGGCGCGCGCCAGGCCCGCTTCGACGTCGACCTTGTTCAGGATCAGGTGCGCCTCGATGCCGGCCGCCTCGCAGGCGACCAGCGCGCGCGAGACCAGGTCGTCGGTGAAGCTCGGCTCGGTGGCGATGACGATGAACAGGCGCGTGATGTTTGCCGCCAGCAGCTTGCTCTTGTACTGGTCCGAGCGGTAGAGCAGGGTGCTGCGCTCGGCGATCTTCTCGATCACGGCCTGGTCGTTCGAGGTGCGCTTCAGGTGCACGATGTCGCCGACCGCGACATTGGTCTTCTTGCCGCGCGTGACGCATTGGAGCATCTCGCCGTCGACGTCGGCCAGGTAGTGGCGGCCGTGGGCCGCGATGATGGTGCCGGTGAAATTGTTCATGCTGCTCATGCGTCCGCCCGTTGCGCGTAAATGGCATCGGCGCGGGCAGCGCAGATGAAGTCGTTTTCCGAGATCCGGTTGCCGGCCGAGTGCGTGGTCCAGGCGACCGCGCAGTGGCGGTAGCGCACCCAGAGTTGCGGGTGGTGGTCCTGCTGGTGGATCATCCAGGCCAGCGCGTTCACGAAGGCGATGGTCTCGTGGTAATCGCGGAAGGCGTATTCGCGCTGCAGGTGGTCGTCCTCGGCCTGCCAGTCCGGTACCTGCGGCAGCAGGGCGGCGATGGCGGCGCCATCGAGGGCGGGCGCGCCATGGACGCAGTGGCGCGTGTTCAGGTCAGTAGTCATGTTCATACCAGCCCCGCCGCTTGCAAGTGTTTCACGCGCACCCAGGCTTGCGGGTGCGAATCGTAGAAGGCCGAGTGAATCGGGTCCGGCGTCAATGTCGAGGCATTGTCCTCGTACATCTTGACCAGGGCGGAGACCAGGTCGCGCGCGTCGCTGTGCTTGGCGGCGAAGGCGTCCGCTTCGAATTCGTGCTTGCGCGAGCTGAGCGAACCGAGCGGGGCGAACGGGAACAGGAACACCGGCAGCGCCAGCATGAACAGCAGCAGCGCCATGGCGTCGTTCGACTGACCCAGCAGCGGCGTTACGCCCAGGCCGGTATAGAACCAGGCCTGCTCCTTCAGCCAGCCGAGCAGGGCCAGGAACACCAGCGACAGCGCGAAGGAGACGACGATGCGTTGGACAATGTGCTTGAGCTTGAAGTGGCCGAGTTCGTGGGCGAGCACGGCTTCGATTTCCTGTGGCGCCAGGCGTTCGATCAGGGTGTCGAAAAAGACGATGCGCTTGTTGGCGCCAAAGCCCGAAAAATAAGCGTTGCCGTGGGCCGAGCGTTTGCTGCCGTCCATCACGAACAAGCCTTTCGAGGCGAAACCGGTGCGTGCCATCAGGCCTTCGATGCGGGTTTTCAGGCTTTCATCGGCCAGCGGCGTGAACTTGTTGAACAGGGGCGCGATGAAGACCGGATAGATCACCATCACCAGCAACTGGTAGCCGCTGAACACCAGCCAGGTGTAGAGCCACCATAGTGGACCGGCGCTGTCCATCAGCGCCAGTACCACCCACAGCAGCGGCAAGCCGAGCGCCGCGCCCAGGCCTGCGCCCTTGGCCATGTCGGTGAGCCACAGTTTGACGCTCATCTTGTTGAAGCCGAAGCGCTCTTCCAGCACGAACTGGCGGTAGTAGTCGAAAGGTAGGTCGAGCAGGCCGGAGATCACGGCAAACGCGACGATGAGGCCGGCCTGTGCCAGCATGCCCGGCCCGGCCAGCTGCAGCACGCTGTTCGACAGCGCCTGCAGCCCGCCCAGCAGCGTGAAGCCGACCAGCACCAGGGTGCCCCACAGGGCGGCAAACAGGCCGAAACGGGTCTTGGCGACGGTGTAGTCGGCCGCCTTCTGGTGCGCCTCGAGCGCGACCTTTTCAACGAATTCGGCCGGCACGGCGGCGCGGTGCGCCAGCACGTGACGGATGTGACGATGCGCCAGCCAGTAGCGCAATGCCAGGGTCAGCAGGAGGAAAACGACGAATAAAACCGAAAACGCGAGTGAAAGCATCTGTGCCTGTGAGAAAATCCTGTTTTTCGGGGTCAGAGCACGGTTTTCCGTTTCTTTCTTTGGGGTCAGAGCACGGTTTTCACGTTTGTGCTCTGACCCCGACTGACTTTGACCCCGACTGATCAAGCCATACAGCAAAGAGAGAATTATGTCACAACAAAGTACCCCGGCAGTACGTCCGAACGAATTCAACCTGGTCTGGATCGACATGGAAATGACCGGCCTGGACCCGGACGGCGACCGCATCATCGAAGTCGCGGCCGTCGTCACCGACCCGGACCTGAACGTGATCGCCGAAGGCCCGGTGTTCGCCATCCACCAGAGCGACGCGACGCTGGACAAGATGGACAACTGGAACAAGGGCACCCACGGCCGCTCGGGCCTGATCGACCGCGTCAAGGCCTCGACCGTGAACGAAGCCCAGGCCGAGGAAGCGCTGATCGCCTTCCTGAAGCAGTACGTCCCGGCCGGCAAGTCGCCGATGTGCGGCAATTCGATCTGCCAGGACCGCCGCTTCATGGCGCGCGGCATGCCGAAGCTGGAAGCCTTTTTCCACTACCGCAACCTGGACGTGTCGACGCTGAAGGAACTGTGCCGCCGCTGGAAGCCGGAACTGGCATCGGGCTTCAAGAAGGCGCAAAAGCATACCGCGCTGGCCGACATCATCGAGTCGATCGAAGAACTGCGCTACTACCGCGAGCATTTTATCAAACTGTAAGTGCGAAAATTGCAAGCGTGTCGGCGTAAAGTGTGAAAAGACAACACGTTCGACGACACGATGTTGCAAGTTTGAATGCTTCACGACGGCAGGTATGCGAGAATCGCCACCATGGCTGATATCCTGCGTACCACCGCCGGCCTCGGCGGCGAAAGTGAAGTGCGGCGGCTCCTGCGCGAGTGCGACTGGAGCGCGACGCCCCTCGGCCCGCCCGAGAGCTGGCCGCCCGAACTGGCCACCGCCGTCTCTATGGCCATCAGTTCCACCTTCCCGATGTTCGTCGCCTGGGGTTCCGGGCTGACCTTCCTGTACAACGACGCGTATATCCCGGTCCTCGGCGACAAGCACCCGGCGGCATTTGGCGCGCCTTTCCACCGCGTCTGGTGGGAAATCTGGCACGACCTCGGCCCGATCGCCGACCGCGCCCTGTCCAACAAGTCGGCCTATTTCGAGGACCGGCCCCTGCTCATGGAACGCAAGGGCTATCCCGAGCAGACCTGGTTCACCTTCTCCTATTCGCCCCTGCACGACGGCCGCGGCCAGGTCCAGGGCCTGTACTGCACCTGCATCGAGACGACAAGCCGCGTGCAGGCCGAGCGCCGCGCCGCCTTCGAACTGTCGGTGGCGGACGCGCTGCGGCCGCTGTCCTCGGCCGAGCAGGTGATCGCGACCGGCAGCGCGCTGCTGGGCGAGGAGCTCGGCGTGGCGCGCGTGATGGTCGGCGAGGTCGACGCGGCCGGCGGCAGTTTCCACGTGGCGCGCGGCTGGCGCCGTCCCGGTCTGCCGGGCCTGGCCACGCGCGCCTATCCGCTCGACGCCTTTGGTCCCGAGGTGGCGCGCGCCGGCCGCGCCGGCGAGGTGGTGGCGATCGCCGACGTGCGGCTCGACCCCCGCAGCGCCGCCTTCCGCGAGGCCTATGCCGCGCTGGACGCGGCCGCCTGCCTGCTGGTCCCGCTGGTCAAGCATGGGCAGTTGCTGGCCTTCCTGGCCCTGGGGCGCGAGCAGCCCTGCCGCTGGAGCGAGGCCGAGATCGCGCTCGCGCGCGGCATGGCCGAGCGCCTATGGACGGCGGTCGACGTGGTGCGTACCCACGGCGCGCTGGAGGAGGAGCGCGACCGCAGCCAGACCATCCTCGACTCGATCGCCGAAGGCTTCGTGCTGATCGGCAGCGACTGGACCGTACTGCAGGTGAATGCCGAGGGCCTGAGGCTGTCGGGCCGTACCGCCGAGCAGACCATCGGGCGCCATCACTGGCAGGTCTGGCCCGAGGCCGAGGATGCAAGCGCCGGGCGCATGTACCACCGGACCATGCGCGAGCGCGTGCCCGGCCGCGCCGAGTACCTGCACCCCTTGCCGGACGGCGGCCAGGTCTGGCTCGAGGTACGCGCCTACCCGTCGCGCGACGGCGGCCTGGTGTGCTTCTTCCTCGACATCACCGAGCGCAAGGAAGCCGAGGAAAAGCTGTGCGCGGCCGACCAGCGCAAGGACGAGTTCCTGGCCATGCTGGCGCACGAGCTGCGCAACCCGCTGGCGCCGATCAGCGCCGCCGCCGAACTCTTGCGGATCGGGCGCCTGGACGAGGCGCGCGTGCGCCAGAGCAGCGCCATCATCGGGCGCCAGGTGCGCCACATGACGCGCCTGGTGGACGATCTGCTGGACGTTTCGCGCGTCACGCGCGGGCTGGTGACGCTGGCGCGCGCGCCGGTGGCGGCTGCTACCCTCGTCGACGAGGCGGTAGAGCAGGTGCGCCCGATGTTCGAGGCGCGGCGCCAGCACTTGCAGGTCGATGTGGCAGATCCGGGCGCCGCCGTGCTGGGTGACCGCGCGCGCCTGGTGCAGGTGCTGGCCAACCTGCTGGGCAACGCCGCCAAGTACACGCCGGAAGGCCGCGCCATCGCGGTGAACGCCACCGCCGCCGCCGGCCAGCTGGTCCTGACCGTGCGCGACGAGGGCATCGGCATGGAGAGTTCGCTGACCGGGCAGGTGTTCGACCTGTTCACCCAGGCCAAGCGCTCGGCGGACCGCGCCCAGGGCGGCCTCGGCCTGGGCCTGGCGCTGGTCAAGAACCTGGTCGAGCTGCACGGCGGGACGGTGCGCTGCTGGAGCGCGGGGCTGGGGCAGGGCTCGACCTTCGAGGTCAGGCTGCCGCTGATGGAGGAAGAACCGGCGGCAGGGCCCTCACCAGCCGGCGCCGCCCCCGCCGCTGCCGGCGGCGCCGCGCTGCGCCTGCTGGTGGTGGACGACAACGTCGACGCCGCAGCCACCCTGGCCATGCTGCTCGAAGCCTGCGGCTACGCCGTCGAGGTGGCCAACGATTCACGCACGGCACTGGCGCTGGCGCAGGCCCGTCCACCCGACGCCGCGCTGCTCGATATCGGCCTGCCCGACATGGACGGCAAGGAACTCGCGCGCCGCCTGCGCGCCGATCCGGCCACGCGCGCGATCGTGCTGGTGGCCGTCACCGGCTATGGGCAGGAACAGGACCGGCGCGCGGCGCTGGAGGCGGGGTTCGATCATCACCTGGTCAAGCCGGTGGATCTGGAGCAGCTGGAGAAGGTGTTGAAGGATATATAGACGTCGTCCCTGCGAAGGCAGGGACCCAAGTTCGTGGCGAACCGCCAGCAGATGCAACGGGCTGCTCAAGCAAACCTGGACCCCTGCCTGCGCAGGGGAGACGTGCACTCAGCGCATCTGCGTGTAATTCACCGGAATCCAGCGATACCCCTTGCCCTGGGTGACGATGTGTCCCAGTCCCGGAAACTGCAGGTGCGCGGCGCCCACCAGGTAGCCGTTCCTGGCCGCGTCGTCGAACACCTGCCTGCGCGCCGCGTAGGCCGCCTTTTCATCGCTGTCGAAGCCGATCGTCACCTGCGGATTGTCGAACTGGACCGAGGCCACGTGGATCAGGTCGCCGATCAGCACGAGCTTCTGGCCGCGGCTTTCGACCACATAGGTGGTGTGGCCCGGGGTGTGGCCATGTTCGGGCTGGGCCGAGACGCCCGGCACCAGCGGGCCCGCGCCCTCGATCGCCTTGAACTTGCCGGCCTGGACGTAGGGGGTGATCGAGGCCATCGCGCCCTGGAACGCCCCCTTCTTGTCGGCCGGGGCCTTGTCCATGTTGGCCTGGTTCAGCCAGAAGTCGGCGTCCGCCTTGCCGGCGCGGACGGTCGCGTTCGGGAACACGCGCTGGCCATTGGCCATCAAGCCGCCGACGTGGTCGCCGTGCATGTGGGTGATGTAGATCTCGTCGACCTGCTCGGGCTTGTAGCCGGCCGCCTTCAGGTTGTTCAGGAACTTGCCGAGGGTCGGGCCGAACAGGGCGCCGGCGCCGGTGTCGACCAGCACCAGCTTGCTGCCGGTGTTGACCAGGAAGGCGTTGTCGGACGTTTCGGTCGGTGCCTTCAGGAAATTCTTTTCCAGCGTGCCGCGGGTCTGCTCGGGCTTCTGGTGCAGCAGCTGGTCCATCGGCAGGTCGACGGTGCCGTCGTTGACCGGGGTGACTTCGATGTCGCCCACCATGATGCGGTAGAAGCCGGGGGCCGGGGTCTTGACCATCGGCGCGGCGGCCTGCGCCGGTGCCAGGCCGACGGTGAGGGCGGCGGCGACGGCGGCCAGCAGGGTGGTCTTGCATGCGTTGATCATAGTCGTGTCCTTTGCAGAAAAACGGCTCGCGGATGAGCGTGTTTCTCATCGTACATGATTGTTCAATAGCATGTTGACGCCGGCGCAGGTCGCCCGTCGGCGGCGTTGCGCATTCGCCGCGCGACATCCCTTGGGCTCAGGACAGGTCGGGAATCGTGAACACGCCCTGCAGGGCGCGCAGTTCGGCGCGGTGGACTTCAGCCAGGCGCGTGAGGATGGTTTCGCCGGCCGGCAGCAGGTGCACTTCAACGCGGCGCCGGTCATCGAGATTGCTGCGGCGCTCGACCAGGCCGGCCGCTTCGCAGCGCGTCACCAGCGCCACCACGCCGTGCTGCTTGGCCTGCAGCCGCTCGGCCAGCTCACCAACCGTGGCCCATTCGCGGCCCTGGAAACCCTTGACGTGCAGGAGCAGCAGGTATTGCAGCGGGGTGATGCCTTCGGCCTGGACCGCCGCTTCGGAAAAGGCTTCGTAGCGGCGCATCTGGTAGCGGAATTCGGAGAGGGCGGAGAAGTCGGACTTGGACAGGGGGCGTGAGGAAGGCATCGCGGGACCGCCGGAGCAAAGGCCGCGAATATATCACAATCTGATACAATGCCGGGCCCTCATTTCATCCTGTCCTATGTTGACTTCACCCATGGAATGGCTGCGCGCCTTCGTGCCCCAGCCGACGACGATTTCGCGCACCGAGCGCACGCGCGCGGTGGCCGGCGCCCTGGTCGGCCTGTTCGTGACCTTCATCCTGAGCGGCATGGTGGCCGGCGCCACCGGCCGTGTGCCCGCGGCCCTGGTGGCGCCGATGGGGGCGTCGGCGGTGCTCTTGTTTTGCGTGCCGGCCAGCCCGCTGGCCCAGCCCTGGTCGGTCATCGGCGGGAACACGATTTCGGCGCTGATCGGCGTGGCCTGCTGGAAGGCGATCGGCAACCCGGCGCTGGCGGCGCCGGTGGCCGGCGCGCTGGCGATCCTGGTCATGTTCTTCCTGCGCTGCCTGCATCCGCCCAGCGGCGCGGTGGCGCTGACGGCGGTGCTGGGCGGCCCGGCGGTGCAGGCGGCCGGCTTCAAGTTCGCGCTGATGCCGGTGTGCCTGAATTCGGCGCTGATCGTGCTGGTGGCGCTGGTCTACAACAACCTGACCGGGCGGCGCTACCCGCACACCCAGGCTTCCGCCCTGCGCAACACGCATGCCACCAGGGACCCGGTGCCGACCGCGCGCCTGGGCTTCACGGCCGACGACCTGGACGCCGTGCTGGCGCGCTACGGCCAGGTGCTGGACGTGAGCCGGGACGACCTGGAAGAGATTTTGCTGGAGACCGAGATGCGCGCCTTCGAGCGGCGCTTCGATGTGGTGACCTGCGCCGCGATCATGTCGAAGGATGCGGTGACGGTCAGGCCCGACATGCCGCTAATCGCCGCCTGGCGCCTGCTGCGCCGCCACGGCCTGCATGCGCTGCCGGTGCTGGACGGCGAGCGGCGCGTGGCGGGCATAATCGGGCAGGGCGACTTCCTGCACCACGTCGGCCTGGACGATTACCAGACCCTGGGCGAGCGCGTGCGCGGCCTGTTCACCCACCTGATCGGCGTGCGCGTGGACCGGCCGGCGCTGGTGGGCGAGATCATGCGGACGCCGGCGAAGACCGTGCGTTTCGATGAGCCGATTGCGGAACTGGTACCGGTGATGAGCAACGGGGGGCTGCATCACATCCCGGTGGTGGATGCGGCGGGGGTGTTCGTGGGGATCGTCAGCCAGTCGGATCTGCTGGCGGCGGTGTATGAGAGCAGGTTGGCGCAGGCGGCTTGATGGCGGCGCTTTGTTCGCCCGTTGGCTCATGCACGTCGTCCCTGCGAAGGCAGGGACCCAGGTTCGTTGCGGGCTACGATCGTTTGCCGTAGTGGAGCGCAAAACTTGGGTCCATGCCTGCGCAGGGACGACGTCTACGTGATAACAATATAAATTGTTGGCTCAGGCCTGCTCAGCCCCGCAGCACTTCTTGAACTTCTTCCCGCTGCCGCACGGGCAATCGTCATTGCGCCCCACCTTCGGCTCCTCGCGCTTCACGGTCTCGACCGCACCCTTGCGGCGCGGCAGCCAGAAGCGGTAGATGCCGGGCAGGTTGGCTTCGATCTCCAGCGCCAGCTTGTGCGCCTTGCGCGGGTCCTGGACTTCTTCCAGTTCGCTTTCCTCGATCTCGTCGGCGCCCAGCAGGTAGATCGGGCGCATCAGCGGGCCGGCTTCCGAATCCCAGACCGGCACCCAGGCGTCGGCGCGCAGTTCGATGCCTTCCCAGAAGCCCCAGCACCAGCCTTCGGGGTCGATCAGGGTCTCGCCTTCGTGGTCGTGCTCGACGTACAGCGGTTCGAATTCCTTGGGCGCGACTTCGAAGGTGATCAGGACTTCGTTCATGAAGCGCATGATCAGGTTGACGATGCGCTGTTCTTCCTTCGGGTTCTTCCAGGTCGGCGCAACCTTGTCCTCGCCCCACACGCGCGGCAGCCATTCGGCCGGCATGATGGTTTCCGGACCGATCGCGATCGCGGTCAGGTAGCCGTGCAGCGTGTCCATGGTCATCGCGTCTTCTGCGACGCGGTCGGACAGCAGGAAGTTGTCGAGGTCGTCGAATTCTTTGTCGGAAAGAGGTTGTTCGAGATTCATTATTGCGAGTTGTCGGTGCGTTGAATCCACCAGTTTAACGCTTGCGCCCGCGGATGGACATAAAAAGCGTACGCCATCCGCGGCGGTGACGTTAATTAGTGCTTGCCCTCGAAGGCCTTCTTCAGCGCGTCGGCCGCATACTGCTCGGCATCCTTGGCCTTGGGCACCACGGCGCCCATGCCGAAGAACTCGTGGGTCACGCCGCTGTACAGCTTGTAGTCGACCTTGACGCCGGCCTGCTGCAGCTTGTCGGCGTAGGCCTTGCCCTCGTCGCGCAGCGGGTCGATCTCGGCGCCGATGACGGTCGCCGGCGGCAGGCCCTTCAGCTGCGCGTTCTTCAGCGGCAGCGCGTACGGGCTCTTCGGATCGGCGCCGTAGTGCTTGAAGAACCAGGCCATCATCGGCTTGTTGAGCGGCTTGGCATTCGCATTTTGCTGGTACGACGGACGGTTCATGTCGTTGTCGACGACCGGATACACCAGCAGCTGGTGCACTGGCAGCTGCGCCTTCTTGTCGCGCGCCATCAGCGACACGACGGTGGCCAGGTTGCCGCCGGCCGATTCGCCGCCGACCGCCACGCGCTGCGGATCGCCGCCCCATTCCCTGGCGTGCTGCAGCGTCCAGGTGTAGGCCGCGTAGGCGTCTTCCGGCGCGGCCGGGAATTTATGCTCGGGGGCGCGGCGGTAATCGACCGAGACGATGATCGCCTTGGCCATCTTGGCCAGCGCGCGCGGCGAGGCGTCGTAGACCTTGGTGTCGGCGATCACGAAGCCGCCGCCGTGGTAGTACATCATCACCGGGAACGGACCTTTGCCTTCCGGCACGTAGACGTGCAGGGGGATGGTGCCGCCGCCGGCCGCCGGGATGTTCAGGTCCTTGACCGTCACGCCGGGTTCCGGCGCGGTGCTTTTCTTCATGTCAGTGAGCACCTTCTTGACCGCGTCGGCCGGGGTCGGCTGCAGGCGCGCTTCCTCGGGCGTGAGGGTCTCGATCGGCTTCGGGTTCAGCGCCTTCTGGGCGTCCAGCACCTTCTGCATGCTTGGCTCGGCCTTGGGCGGCTGGGCGGCGTCCTGGGCGCCAGCCAGGTTGCAGGCGAGGGCGGCGGCGAGTGCGGTGAGTGGTAACGCTTTCTTCATGGTCGATCTCCTTGTGCGGGCAGCATGGTGCGCGGATGCGCTCAAGTGCTGCGCCGGGCTGATGCGCCATGAAAACGTGACTGTCGAGTTCGCTCGGTGCGTCCACGCACCTTGCCGCCGCAATCCATGCACATTCATTAAATAAATCCGGCAAATCGTGCGTTGCTTCACACTCATGTGAGTATTCATGATTAACCAAATGATCAAATTCGGCAGAATATCGGACGCGCATGCGCGCCCACGCCGCCCGCCTTACAATGGCAGCATGGATATTCAGCCTGATAATCAAGACCAAGGGGGGCAAGACGCCGCCCATCCGTTCTCGCGCCTCGACCCGCTGGCCGTGCTGGACGCCGTCGACAGCGTCGGCCTGCGCGGCGACGGCCGCCTGCTGGCCCTGAACAGCTATGAAAACCGGGTCTACCGGGTCGGCCGCGAAGAGGGCCAGCCGGTGGTCGTCAAGTTCTACCGCCCGGGACGCTGGAGCGACGCCGCCATCCTCGAAGAACACGCCTTCACCCAGGAACTGGCCGACGCCGAGGTGCCGGTGGTGCCGCCGCGCCTGCTCGACGGCCGCACGCTGCACGAGCACGCGGGCTTCCGCTTCGCCGTGTTCGCCAGCCGCGGCGGGCGGGCGCCCGAGCTGTCCGACCCCAAGGTGCTGGAATGGATCGGGCGCTTCATCGGCCGCATCCACGCGCTGGGCAGCGCGAGCGAGTTCCTGGAACGGCCGGCGCTGAACCTCGAGACCTTTGGCCGCGCGCCGCGCGCCTTTTTGATCGGCCACGGTTTCATCCCGCCGGAACTGCTGACCGCCTACACCAGCGTGCTCGACCAGGCGCTGGACGGCGTCGCCCGCTGCTACGAGCGCGCCGGCGAATTGCCGCTCCTGCGCCTGCACGGCGATTGCCACGCCGGCAACGTGCTGTGGACCGGCGACGGCCCGCACTTCGTCGACTTCGACGACAGCCGCATGGGTCCGGCCGTGCAGGACCTGTGGATGCTGCTGTCGGGCGATCGCCCGGAGATGGTGCGCCAGTTCGGCGACGTGCTGGCCGGCTACGAGGACTTCTGCGAATTCGATCCGCGCCAGCTGTACCTGGTGGAAGCGCTGCGCACCCTGCGCCTGATCCATTACTCGGCCTGGCTGGCGATGCGCTGGGACGATCCGGCCTTTCCGGCGGCCTTCCCCTGGTTCAATACCCAGCGCTACTGGCAGGACCGTATCCTGGAACTCCGCGAGCAGGTGGCCTTGATGGACGAGCCACCGCTGTTTCCAATTTGACGAACTGGCACGCATTCATGGCCCAGCTCGGCGTGGCACGATTCGCGGGCATCCTGCATAATCGTCATCAGGGCTCGTCCGGGCCCTGCACCCTCACCGCGAGCCCGCCGCCATGACCGACCGCCACGACAATCCAGCGCACGATGACGATGACTTCACGATCGACCTGACCCCGGCACGGCAGGCGCACGCCGCGGCCCCGGGCGAGCCGCAGCAACGCGAGGCGCTGGAAAAGCGCGCGATCCAGGAAGGCATCGCGCGCGTGGAAGCCGAGGCCAAGGCGGCAGTGGCGGCCGAGAACCGCGCCCATGCCGAAGCCCGCGCGCGCAGCCTGGCCGAGGAACGCGCCGCCATCGACGCGCAGGCCGCGGCGGCCGCGCTGGCCAACGTCCAGGCGTCGGAAGAAGCCATCGAGGCCAACCGCGACCGCATCGAGACCCTGCGCGCCGCCGCCAAGGTCGCCTCCGAGCGCCTGGAAGCGATGCGCCTGGAGACCGCCGAACTGCGCGCGCGCGTGGAAACCGACACCCAGATCCGCCTGGCGGCGGAGTCGCGCGCCCGCGCCGTCGAGGAAGCGCGCAAGCGCGCCGAGGAACAGGCGCGCGTCGACGCGGAAATCGCCGAACGCGCCGCGCGCGACGCCGACGAGCTGGCCGTGCATTCCGAGCAGGCGCGCCTGCAGGCGGCGGAGCGGGTGGCGGCCGTGCACGCGGCGCGCGAGGAAGTCTCGCACAGCGCCAGCGCCGACGCCCGGGTGGCGATCCTGGCGCGCGAGCGCGAGCGCGCCGAAAAGGCCGCGCGCCAGACCGCCGAGAAGCTGGCCCAAGCCGAAGCCGAGGCGCTCGACCTGGCCCAGCAGCGCGAACGCGCCGACCAGGTGGCGCTGGCCTCCAGCTTCGCGCGCGCCGCCGCCGAGGCGCGTGCCCTGGAAGAAGCGCGCGCGCTGGCCCACATCGAACAGGAACGCGAAGCGATCGCCCTGGCCCAGGTCGAGTCCGAGCGCACCGCGGCCGACTCGCTGCGCATGCGCCTGCAGACCGAGAAGGAATTGCGCGACACCGCGACCCACCGCGAGCGCCTGGAAAACATGGCTTTTGAGACCGCCCAGGCGCGGCGCGAAGCCGAGACGCGCATCCTGGCCGCCACCGAAGCCCGCATCGACGCCGACCGCAAGCTGCGCGACGTGGCGCTTGCGCGTGCCACCGCCGAAGAGGAAGAAGCCCAGCAGGCCCGGGCCCGCCTGGACGCCGAGCGCGAAGCGGCCGACGGTGCGCAGCGCCGCGCGGCGGCCGACCAGCTGGCCCGGGAAGCGGCGCAGCGCCAGGCCGGGGAAGAGGAACGCGCACGCCGCCTGGCCGGGGAACGCATGGCGCAGAGCCAGCGCGAGGCGGAAGCGCGCGCCGCCGCCAACGCGGCCGAGGAAGAGGCGCTTGCCGCCGCCCGCGCGGCTGAACAGCAGGCGGTCGCCGCTGCCCAGGCAGCCGCGCAACAAGCGGCGATAGCTGCCGCCGAACAGCGCGAACTGCAGCGCCAGGCCGGGCAACTGGCCGAGCAGCGCGCCCGCGAAGCCGAGGCGCTGCTGGACGCCGAACGCGAGCACCTGCGCGCCGAACAGGAGGCGCAGGCGGCCCAGCGGGACCGGATCGAGGCCGAGCGCCTGCTGACTGATGCCGCGCGCGCGCGCGCCGCGGCCGAACAGGAACAGGCCGATCTGGTCCGTGCCCAGGCCGACAGCGAACGCCGCGCCTTCGAAGCGCAGCAGGCCGCGCTGGACGCCCGGCGCGCGGCCGCCCGTCACGCCGAGGAACTGGCGGCCGAGGCCGAGGCCGTGGCTGCCGCCGAGCGCGCCCAGGCCGAGCGCCAGGCCGCGCTCGCGCAGGCGCAGCGGGAACGCGCCGCCGCGCTGGCAGGCATCGAGCAGGAACAGGTGGCCGAACTGGCGCGCATCGAGCAGGACCAGGCGGCCGAGCTGGCACGCATCCAGCAGGAACAGGCAGCGGCACTGGCGCGCGTCAGGCAGGACAGTGCCGCCGAGCTGGCGCGCATCGAGCGCGAACGCGGCGAGGAACTGGGGCGCGTCGAACAGGAGCAGGCAGAAGAACTGGCGCGCGCCCGGCAGGAGCACGCGGCGGCTTACGCGCGGGCGCAAGCCGCGCGCAGCGCCGAGGTGGCGCGCGCCCAGGCCGAACGCGCCGCGCTGGAAGAGCGCCAGCAGCGCATGGCCGAGGAAGTGGCGGGCGCCGAACGCGAAGCCGCCGACGCCGCGCGCGAGGCGCTGGCGCTGCTGGAGCAGAAACTGGCGGCCCAGCGCCAGCAGGCCGCCGCGGACGCCCGCGCCAGCGAAGCCGCCAGCGCGCGCATGGCGTCCGAGCGCGCCGCCATCGCCGCCGCCGAAGCGCGTGCGAACGCCGAGGAGGAGCGGGCCGCCCTGGCGCGTGCGCGCGAACTGGCCGAGCAGGCCGCGGCCCAGGCCGCGATCGACAAGCGCGAAGCCCAGCGCGCGCTGCTGGAATCGGCCCAGCAGGCGGCCGAGATGCAAAAGAAATCGCTGGACGCCACGCGCGAAATGCTGGAGGCCAAGCGCCGCCTGGTGGAACTCGAATCCGGCCGCCAGGACGAGCAGGTGGCCGAACTGGGCGCGCTGCGCAGCCAGATCGAGGCACGCCAGGCCGAAGCCAAGCAGCGCGCCGAATCGGAAGACCTGGCGCGCGAGGTGATCGGGCGGTTTTCGACGCAGCCGTCGGCGCAGCAGGCGGCGGCCAGGTTGGCGGAGGCGGTGGCGCGGCAGCGGAACAACAGCTGAGGGTTGGAGTGCATTTCTAATCGTTAGCGCACGCACGTCGTCCCTGCGAAGGCAGGGACCCAAGTTTTGCTTGCGTTACGGTAGCTCGTGCAACTTGGACCCCTGCCTGCGCAGGGGCGACGTTCATGGGGTAACGCTACGAGCAATACCCCCTGAGTTCGTCCTACCCGTCCACCTTCCCCCGCAACGCCTTGATCTTCCCCGTCCTGACCTTGGCATCCACCCGCCGCACCTGCGACCCCCTGGTCGGCCGCGTCGCCTTGCGCGCCTTGATGACCACGCTGGCCTGGTCGACCATCTCCTGAAGCCGGCGCAGCGCATCTTCCTTGTTGCGCTCCAGGCTGCGCGCCTCCTGCGCCTTGATCACCACCACGCCGTCGCGCGTGATGCGCGCGTCCGACCGGGCCAGCAGGCGCTCCTTCACCCAGTCCGGCAGCGAGGACGCGCCCACGTCGAAGCGCGCGTGCACCGCGCAGGACACCTTGTTGACGTTCTGCCCGCCCGGTCCCTGCGCGCGGATCGCGATGAACTCGACCTCGGCCGGGTCGACGCAGTACGAGCTCACCATCGTCACGGCCGCACCGGCAGGTGTTTGTCGCGGAAGAAGTTCCAGGCTTCCTGGGCGATGTCGACGTCGCGGTTCATGTTGCCGACCAGCTTGCGCAGCCACCAGGGCAGCTCGTCGTTGCGGGACGCCGGCACGTGGCCGCCGCCCTCGATGCGCAGGAATTCGATCTGCACCCGGGCCGGGTCCTGGCCCCAGACGTAGCGCACCGCCGAAGTCGGGTCCGAGGATTTCAGGTGCGGGATGCGAAAGGCTTGCGCCAGTTCCGGCAGCCCGGCCAGGCGGCGCCACACGGCCACCGATTCCTCGGCGCCGATGCCGTTGCCGCGTTCGCGCAGCAGCCAGTTGCCGACCCTGCCGCCGCCGTAGGGCATGACCGGATCGGCGGTGCCGTGCGAGATGAACATCGATACCGGCAGGCTCGGCGCCTTGCAGCGGCTCTGGACCGGCATCAGCGCGCTCTGCACGCCGACCGCGGCCAGCCGCGGCGCCAGTTCGATGCCGAGGCGGTAGGCCATGGCGCCGCCGTTCGAGCTGCCGAACACGTAGACGCGGTCCGGGTCGGCCCCCAGCCGCGTCACCGCGGTGTCGATCAGTTCGGCGATGAAGCCGACATCGTCGGTGGTGGTGTTGGTGGCGGCGTCGGCGCGGCAATCGTTCCAGGCGCGCTTGCCGTTGCGGGCCTTGCTGCCGTCCGGGGCGATCAGCATCACGTGCTCGCGCTCGGCCATGCGGATCCAGTCTTCCATGCGGTAACCGGCGATGGAATCCAGGCCGACCATCATGTCCGCGCTCAAGCCGTTGCCGTGCAGGAGGATCACCACCGGGCGGTTGGTCCGGGCCAGCCTGTCGGGCTGGACGACGAGATAGCGGCGCAAACCTTCGGGCCGCGTCATGGTCAGGTCGTCGATCGTCGAGGCAAGGGCGGGGAGGGCGGGGAGGGCGCCGGCGGCCAGCGCGCAGGCGAACAGGGCGCGGGCGGTGCGTGAGGTCATATGCTGCCTTTCCATTCTACAAGCAGCACATGGTCGCACAAGGTTTCCAACTTGTCATGTTTAACAGGAAATCATACCTCTGATATGCAAAACCATGCATATCGAAGACAGTGATTCGTTTTACATATTGCTCGGCGATTGCGGGTTGGCGCCGCCGACCATCGCCTTGTCCACGAAATACGAGGTTTCGCCGAAGCAGGAAGTCGGGATGCCGACGTGCTGCGAATACGTCAGCTGCACGCGCTGGCCCATGGCCGCCTGCAGCTGCTTCACCACGTTCTCGTCGCGCACGGTGAAGGCGAAGCGTTCCGGAATCGCGCCCGGCATGCTCGACAGCAGGATCTCGCCTTCCCAGGTCTTGCACAGCCAGCCCTTGCGCGACAGCTTCTGCAGGTAGCCGGCGCGCTCGCCTTCCGAGTACGACCAGCTGAGCACGGTCCAGATGTAGAGCGCGAACAGGGCGCAGGCAAGGACGATGACGGCGGCGAAGAGGGCGCCGAGGCGGCGCGGACGGCGGATCGTGGGCATGGTCGGTATTGATCAGGTTAAGTGAAGCCTGCAAAAAGGGCGCGCCCATCATTACCGATGGGCGCGCCCTTGTCAAAAGATTCAAACGGTAAAACGCGCGGGTTTTATACGTTGACGCCGAACGAGCGCGCCAATGGCCCCAGGCCGCCGTTGTAGCCCTGGCCGACGGCGCGGAACTTCCACTCGCTGCCGTAGCGGTAGAGTTCGCCGAAGATCATCGCGGTCTCGGTCGAGCTGTCCTCGGACAGGTCGTAGCGCGCGATCTCGCGTTCGCCGTCCGCGTTCAGGCAGCGGATGAAGGCGCGGCTGACCTGGCCGAAGCTCTGGCGGCGCCCCTCGGCTTCGTGGATGGTGACCGTGAACACGATGCGCTCGACGTCGGCCGGCACGCGGGTCAGGTCGACCTGCAGGCGTTCGTCGTCGCCTTCGCCCTGGCCGGTGCGGTTGTCGCCGGTGTGCTGCACCGAGCCGTCGCTGGACTTCAGGTTGTTGTAGAAGATGAAGTCGTTGTCGGCGCGGACCTTGCCGTCGCCGCGCAGCAGAAAGGCGCTGCCGTCGAGGTCGAAGGTGGCGCCGTCGGTCGCGCGCGGATCCCAGCCCAGGCCGATGATGACCTTCTTGAGGTTCGGATCTTCCTTGGACAGGTTGACGTTGCCGCCTTTTTGCAAACTGATCGCCATGTCGAATTCCTTTTATAAAGTTAAGCTGCCGTCCCGAGTGCCTCGCGCCGCTTGTAGCGGATCGACGACCACAGGGACACCAGGATGAAGGCCACGCCGGACAGGCCGGTGAACCATTCAGGGATATGGTACTCGACACTGGCGAACATGATCAGGGCCAGGATGCCGATCGCGTAATGCGCGCCGTGTTCGAGGAAGACGAATTGTTCCAGAGTGCCCTTGTGTACGAGGAAAACGGTCATCGAACGCACGAACATGGCGCCGATGGCCAGGCCCAGCATGATGATGACGACGTCCTTGGTGATGGCGAAGGCGCCGATCACGCCGTCGAAGCTGAACGAGGCATCCAGCACTTCCAGGTAGAGGAAGCCGCCGATGCTGCCCTGCGAGATCATGTTGCCCACGGTGGGATCGGTTTCCTCTTCTTCCAGCAGGCCGCTGAACCAGTTCACGCCGACATAGATCAGCACGCCGATCACGCCGGCCATCAAGACCGCCAGCTTGCGCTCCTCGGGCATCAGGCTCATGCAGCCGAACACGGCGAGCAGGGTCAGCAGGATGGCCAGGCCTTCGCTGCCGTACTTGCCGACCTTCTCTTCGATCCAGCCCAGCCAATGGAGTTCCTTTTCCTCGTCGAACAGGAAGTTGAGGAAGACCAGCAGCAGGAAGGCGCCGCCAAAGGCCGCGACCTCGGCGTGCTTCGAGGTCAGGTTGCGCGCATACTCGTCGGGGCTGTTGATCGCCATGTGCCAGACGTCGACCAGGCCCAGGCCGGTCGCGACCGACACGATCAGGAGCGGGAACAGCAGGCGCATGCCGAACACGGCGACGACGATGCCGACCGTCAGGAACAGCTTTTGCCAGAACGCGTTCCAGTTGCGCAGGACCGACGCGTTGACGACCGCGTTGTCGAAGGACAGCGAGACCTCGAGCACGCCGAGCACCGCCGCGATCCACAGCGCCTGCAGCAGCCCGGCGCTACCGCCGTGGTCGAATCCCCACCAGGCAGCCAGCGCCAGCAACACGGCGGTGACCACGAACGATAGCCTGAAATGTTCCATGCATTTTCCTCATTGTCTGAAATACCACACTGGACCGCATATTACCTGCAAGTCCGTGCCTCGGGCGCAACGCATGTCGCCGTAGACAAGTGCTTCTGCGATAATGCCCGCCGGAATTACCAACCATCATCACGGAAACCCCATGGACCTGACTTATCTGCTGACTCCCTTGCTGACCTGGCTGGTGGTCGGCCCGATCAAATTCCTGATCAACAGTGCGCGCCAGCGCCGCTGGGCGTTCAACCTGGTCGGCAACGGTGGCTTCCCCAGCAACCACAGCGCCACCGTGACCAGCATGGCGACCCTGATCGCGCTGCGCGAGGGCATGAGCCACCCGGCCTTCGGCGTGGCCGTCACGCTGTGCTTCATCGTGATGATCGACGCCAACAGCCTGCGCCAGCACGTGGGGCGGCAGGCGGCGGCCATCAATCGCCTGGCCGGGGCGGCGGATACCGGGCACAAGCTGCTGCGTGAGCGGATGGGGCATACCTTGGTGGAAATTGGCGGCGGGATTGTTACTGGTATCCTGATGGGGAACCTGGTGTATCACCTGTTCGTCAAATAAAAGCAGCCAGCGTATAAAAAGTAGCCAGCGTATAAACGTCGCTCCTGCGCAGGCAGGAGCCCAAGTTTTGCGATATACGGCGAACTTGGACCCCTGCCAAGGCGCCCGGCCAGGGCAGGGGCGACGGGCGCCTGATAACAATTGGTCACTCAGAACCACCGACTATCCCTCTGTTGCGCCATCCGCACTCATCCGCCTGCAGTTCATCCCCAAAAAACGCAGTTCATCCCACCAAAACCGCGCTTTGCCGATCCGTCAATTGACGGTAAAGACGGCCTCATTGATACTGCGCGCTGGATTTTTCTATTCTTATTTCTATAAATATCGAGTCCACCTCGGGAGAACCAAGACATGCTGCGCACCACCCTGATCGTTCTTGCCATTGCCTCGGCGCTGTCTGCCTGCGGCAAGTCTGACAAGACGCCCGCCGACAAACAGGCGGATGCCAAGAAGCCCGTCCAGCTGCTGGTCTCATCCGAAGACGTGCTGACGGTGCAGAGCAATGCGCTGGCCTCCGGTCCCGTTATCACGGGCACGGTCCAGCCGGAACGCCGGGCCGACCTGCGCGCCGAGGTGTCGGCCGTCGTCCTCCAGGTGCTGAAGGAAAACGGCGACCCGGTCAAGCGCGGCGACGTGCTGGTCAAGCTCGACGAGACTTCGATCCGCGACAGCCTGATGTCGGCCGAGGAAGCCACGCGCGCCGCCACCCAGGCCTTCGAGCAATCCCAGCGCACCCTCGAGCGCCTCAAGACGCTGCGCGCTTCGGGCATGACCTCGGTCCAGGCGCTGGACGACGCCGAAGTGCGCCGCAACAGTGCCCAGAGCGAAGTCTCGGCCGCCAAGTCGCGCCTGGCGGCGGCGCGCCAGCAGGTCGGCCGCACGGTGGTGCGCGCGCCTTTCGATGGCATCGTGTCGGACCGCAAGGTCTCGGCCGGCGACACCGCCGCCATCGGCAAGGAACTCCTGAAAGTCATCGATCCGACCAGCATGCGCTTCGAAGGCCGCGTCTCGGCCGACAAGATCGCCGCGGTCAAGATCGGCCAGCCGGTGCTGTTCCGCGTGAACGGTTACGGCGAGCAGCAGTTCAGCGGCATCGTCAAACGTATCGACCCGGCCGCCAACGACATCACGCGCCAGGTCGAGGTGCTGGTCGCCTTTGCCAACAGCACCCAGCCGCGCGTGGCCGGCCTGTATGCCGAAGGCCGTGTCGACGCCGTGGTGTCGGACGCGCTGACGCTGCCGGAATCGGCCATCGTCAAGGCCGGCGACAAGAGCTATGCCTGGAAGATCAAGGGCAACACCCTGACGAAAGCCGACCTCGGCGTCGGTGCGCGCGACCCGCGTTCCGGCAACTTCGAGGTCAGGAGCGGGCTGGCGTCGGGCGACACCGTGCTGCGCCACCCGAGCTCCAACCTGAAGGATGGCCAGAAGGTCGAGATGGCGGCGGCCCAGGTGGCCAGCGCCGGCAATGGCGCGGCGCAAGGCAAGTAAACAGGACACTCAACCATGTTCCTTTCCAATTTCAGTGTCAAGAAACCGGTCGCCACGCTCGTGCTGATCGTCGCCATGATGGTGCTGGGCCTGTTCGCGCTGTCCAAGCTGCGCGTGAACAACGAGCCGGACGTCCAGATCCCGATCCTGGTGGTGGTGGTGCCCTACCCGGGCGCCTCGCCCGAGACCAGCGAGCGCGAGATCGTCAACCGCCTGGAAAAGCAGATGCAGGCGATCAGCGGCGTGACCGAGGCGCGCGCCTCGGCCAACGAGGGCAGCGCCACCATCGTGCTGCAGTTCGACTTCAAGCGCAACCTGATCGAAGCCGCGGACGACGTGCGCAACGCGATCGCGGCGGTGCGCTACAAGCTGCCGGTCGAGATGCGCGAACCGATCCTGCGCCGGGTCGACCCGTCGGCGCAGCCGATCATGAACCTGTCGCTGACCTCGACCACCCAGAGCCACGCCGAGCTGTCGCGCCTGGCCGAGGACGTGCTGGCCGACCGCTTCCGCGGTGTCGACGGCGTGGCCGACGTGCAGGTCGGCGGTTCGCTCAAGCGCGAGCTGTCGGTGCTGCTGCATGCCGAAAAGCTGCGTGAATACAATGTTTCGGTGACCGACGTGACGAATGCGCTGTCGCGCCAGAACACCAACGCGCCGGTCGGCAAGGTGCGCGGGCCGCTGGACGAGAAGGGCATCCGCCTGGTCGGCCGCATCGAGCAGCCGGATGACTTCTCGCAGGTCGTGGTCAAGCGCAACGGCGACACCGTGGTGCGCCTGAACCAGGTCGCCGATATCAAGGACGGCTTCGCCGACATCGACAGCCTGTCGATCCGCAGCGGCAAGTCCGACGTCGGCATCTCGATCGTGCGTTCGCGCGATGCGTCCACGGTGACCATCGCCAAGCGCGTCAACGCGATGATCAAGGAAGTGGAGAAGGAACTGCCGGCCGGCACCAAGCTGGAAGTGACCTGGGATGGCGGCGAGTCGGCCCAGAGCAGCCTGAACAACGTGATCGAATCGCTGGTGTTCGGCGCCGTGCTGACCATCTTCGTGGTGTACGCCTTTTTGAACTCGTGGCGCTCGACCTTGATTACCGCGCTGTCGCTGCCGACTTCGGTGCTGGCGGCCTTCATCGCGGTCTGGCTGTGCGGCTTCACGCTGAACTTCATGACCCTGCTCGGGCTGTCGCTGGCGATCGGCGTGCTGATCGACGATGCGATCGTGGTGCGTGAAAATATCGTGCGCCACATGGAAGACGGGGAAGACCGGCGCACCGCGGCCCTCAACGGCACCGCCGAGATCGGCATGGCCGTGGCCTCGACCACCTTCTCGATCATGGCCGTGTTCATTCCGGTGGCCTTCATGGGCGGCATCGCCGGCGAATGGTTCCGTCCGTTCGCGCTGACCGTGACCTGCTCGGTGGCGGTGTCCCTGCTGATCTCGTTCACGCTCGACCCGATGCTGTCGGCCTACTGGGGCGACCCGCCGGGCCATCACCATGCGCCGAAAAAAGGCATCGAGAAGCAGCTGGCGAAATTCAACACCTGGTTCGACCACCAGGCCGACCGCTACGGCAACGTGATCGCCTGGGCGCTGCACCACCGCCGCTGGATGGCCGTGATCGCCGTGCTGTCGCTGGCCGCCGCCATCGGGCTGCATGCGTGGAAGGGCGGCGTCGCCTTCCAGCCGAAGCAGGACCAGGGCCAGATCAAGATCGAGGTGCGTACGCCGGCCTCGTCCTCGGTCGAGTATGCGCGCCTCAAGATGGAAGAGGCCGCGGCCATCGCGCACACCCTGAAGGAAACCAAGGACACCAACAGCACGATCAACGTCAACGGCGGTTCGATCTACGTCGACATCGGCAAGCGCAGCGAGCGCAAGCGCACCGCGGCCGAGGTGGCCGTCGCCCTGCGCGAGAAGGTCAGCCGCCTGGTGGGCGCCGAGTACGTCGTGATGGACGATTTGTCGGGCAACGGCAAGCCGGTCTCGCTCGACTTCAGCGGCCCGGACTCGCGCAAGCTGATGGAGATCACCGCGGCCTACATGGAAAAGCTGCGCCAGGTGCCTGGCGCGGTCGACGTCACCCTGTCGCAGCAGGATCCGAAGAACGAGCTGCAGATCGAGATGGACCGCGGCCTGGCCAGTTCGATGGGCATTTCCGTGGGCGACGCCGCCAGCGCGCTGCGCGTGGCCTTTGCCGGCATCGAGGTGGGCGACTGGGTCGACCCGACCGGCCAGAGCCGCGACGTGGCGGTGCGCCTGCACCCGAGCGACCGCGTCGGCACCGACAACATCGAGCGCCTGCCGATCCCGGTGGCCGGCACCAATATGATGGTGCCGCTGGACCAGATCGCGAAGATCACGATGGGCAAGGGACCGGCGGCCATTTCGCACCGCGACGGCAAGCGCGTGGTCACGGTCACCGCCAACGCCCAGGGCCGCGCCAGCGGCGACGTGATGGCCGACGCCATGAAGCTGGCCAAGTCGATGGACTTCCCGCCCGGCTACGGCCTGGCGGTGGGCGGCCAGAGCAAGATCATGAACGAGGTCTTCACCGACCTCGGCGTCGGCCTCATCTCCGGCATCGGCCTCATGTATCTGATCCTGGTGATGCAGTTCGGTTCCTTCACCGCGCCGCTGGGCGTCATGATGTCGCTGCCGCTGTCGCTGATCGGCGTGGTGGTGGCGCTGATCCTGACCGACAACACCTTGAACATGATGAGCTTCATCGGCATCATCATGCTGATGGGCTTGGTGGCCAAGAATGCGATCCTGCTGCTCGACGCGGCGCGTGCCCGTGAGGAAGAGGGCATGCGCAAGGCGGAGGAAGCGGGCCGGGTGCTGGGCTTCGAAGACCGCAACCGCCTGCGCGAAGATGCGCTGATGGCGGCCGGCCGCGCGCGCCTGCGGCCGATCCTGATGACGACCTTCGCGCTGATCGCCGGCATGCTGCCGGTGGCGCTGGCCCTGGGCGACTCGGGCGAGTTCTACCAGCCGCTGGCGATCGCCATCATCGGCGGCACCATCACCTCGACGATGCTGACCCTGTTGGTCGTGCCGACCTTCTACGACAGCATCGAGATCGCCAAGGAACGCATGGCCGCCAAGTTCGGCCGCCGCGCCAAGCGCTACACGGTGCTGCCGGCCTTCGTGCTGACCTTCGTCGAAGCGATCCTGACGCTGACCATGGTGCGCGCGCTGTTCCGCGGCATCCTCTGGCTGGGACGCTTCGCCTTCCGCCGTTCGCGTCCGGCGGCGGCGTGATGCTTCGGGTGCCGGCGCAAGCCGGCGCATAAGGAAAAGGGCCTGTGCACGCACAGGCCCTTTTTGCTTTCGCTGTTACTTCCGCTCTTGCTTCTTTCGTTGTTACTTCTTTCGCCCTGACTTCCTTGGCGATGATGTCTATCGCCACCGCCTCGTTACGCCGAGGCGGCATTCACTGGAGCCGCATCTGCCGCGTCCAGTCAATGCCGTATCGGCACCGTACAGGACGACCCATGCCAGCCCGGTGGCTGGCAAAGCCGGTGCAAAGGGCCGCGATCGACCCTTTGCCGATGCGCCATGGCGATCAGCGGCCGGAGCCCGAACCGCCGGTGGTGCCAGTGCCGCTGGTGCCGGTGCCGGTGCCGCCGGTGGAGCCGGCGTTGGTGGTGTCGGCGCCGGTGCCGCTGCCTGCCGTGCCCGACATGCCCGAGCTGCCCGACGAGGTGCCGGTGCCGGTTGCGCCGCCGGTGGTGCCGGTGGCGCCGGTGCCGCCGCCCGTGGTGCCGGTGCCGGTTGCGCCGGTGCCGGTGTCGCCGGTGGTGCCGGTCGCGCCCGTGGTGCCGCCGGTGGTGCCGGTCGCGCCGGTACCGGTGCCGGTGTCACCCGTGGTGCCTGCGCCGCCGGTGCCGCTGGTGCCCGACGTGCTGCTCGGCGCGGTGGCCGACGTGTCGCCGGTGCCGGTCGTGCTGGTGGTGTCGTTTTTCTTGCAAGCTGCGAGGCTTGCCATCAGGGCTGCGGCAAACAGGATTTTCGATGCGTTGTTAAGTGCTTTCATTTGTTTTACTCCTCGTTCACGTCTATCTTGTGCCACCGTCTCCAGGTGAGGCGCTGGAGGGGCGATGGCGCCAGTAAGGGAACCGACGCAATACGCGGCCCCGGTCGGTGGTCGAATTCGACGGTAAAAATTAGACTGGCACCCTGCCAGCCAGTTCGCCGGATTGCACACCTCTTGCTTTTATCCGCGATACGACATGCGGATTAGATAAGAGCGAAACATTAATGTTCAACCCTTACGGACCCTCGCCAAACCTGCTACGCGTCGCATTTCCGGTTTGCGATGCTCGCTGTACTTTCGTACAGCTGCGCTTCTCAACCAGAACTGCTTCCGCTCGCGACGGTTTTGCGAGGATCCTTTCCACCGGCGAAACTGCCGGATAGCCTGCTTGCCGTCTCCGGCGAGTTGTCGCCGGCGGCTTGTTCCAACAGGGCGGGAATTTCGTCAGGCAATTCCCGCGCCAGATAACCCAATCGTCCCAGGCGCTTGGCCAGGCGTTCGCCGGCGCGCGCATGCAGGGCCACGCCCCAGCCGGCCGCCTGCGCCAGCTCGGCGCCGCGCGCCGCCAGCCCGGCGATGATGCCGGCCAACACGTCGCCGGATCCCGAGGTGGCCAGGCCGACGTTGCCGCCTTCGTGCTGCCAGCGCTCGCCGCCCGGCGCCGCGATGACCGTGCGCGGGCCTTTCAAGGCCACCACCGCGTTCCAGCGCTGCGCCGCTTCGCAGGCGTGGCGCTCGGACGCGGCCAGGATCTCGTCCTTGGCGATGCCGGTCAGGTGCGCCATCTCGCCCGCGTGCGGCGTCAGTAACACTGGAACGTTGAAGCGGAAGGGTGCGTTGACACCGGTTTCGCTGCCGTCCGGCGCATGCAGCAGCGCGCCCATGGCTTCGGCGTCCAGCAGCACGCTGGTATTGCTGCCTTCCAGGCGCGGCAGCAGCGCATGCACCAGGCGCGCGGTGGCGGCCTCGTCCTGCATGCCCGGCCCGACCAGGATGGCGTTGATCTTGTCGGCCAGCGGATCGAGGGCCGCGACCGCGTCTTCCGTGAAACCGCCGGCTTCCGTTTCAGCCAGGCCCAGCACGCGCGACTCGGGAATGGCGAGCGCGACCAGCTGGGCCACGCTCCTGCCGGTGGCGATGGTCAGCTTGCCGGCGCCGGCGCGCATGGCGGCGGTCGCGGCCAGGATCACGGCGCCCGGCATTTCGCGCGAGCCGCCCAGGATCAGCACGTGGCCGCGCTGGTCCTTGTCGGCGGCGTCGGACGGCACCGGCAGCGCCCAGCTGCGCAGCAGGCTGTCGTCGATGTCGCGCGGACGGGCGGGGGGATGCGTGGGCATGGTCTCGGGGTTCATGGTGGATGGGGCGGCGGATCAGGCCTTGGGTGCGGCCGGCATGTCCTTGCTGGCCGTGACCGGCGTGCCGCTGTCCTCGAGCGGTGCGACGAAATGGACCAGGCGCACCACCAGCTTGCCGCGCTTGCCCATGCCCGGGTCGAAGGCGTAGGAGGTGACCGAGCAGTTGGGGACATCGCCGGCGCGGTCGTGCGCCAGGATGGTGGCTTCGTCCATGCGTTCGAGCAGGTAGCGGAAGCAGTTGACGATGACCTGGTGGGCCACGATCAGCACCCGTTCGCGGGCGTACTCGCGGGTGAGCATGTCGATCACGCTGCGCAGGCGCAGGATCACGTCGCACCAGCTTTCGCCGCCCGGCGGCCGGAAGTAGAACTTGCCGACGTGGTGGCGCTGCTCATGCAGTTCAGGATAGTGCTCGGCGATGCCGCGCACGGTGAGGCGGTCGAGGATGCCGAATTCCTTTTCGCGCAGGCGCTCGTCGGCATGGACGGCGAGCAGTTCCTCGCGGTCCAGGCGCGACATCAGGATCTCGGCGGTCTGGGCCGCACGCACATAGGGCGAATGCAGCACCACGTTCGGCTGGTTGCCGGGAGGCAGGGCCGCGAACCAGCCGGCCAGCGCCTGCGATTGTTCCCGGCCGAGGTCGGACAAGGGCACGTCGACGTCGCGCTCGGCGATGTCGATGCGCAATCCGGCAGCGGCTTCGGCGGCGTCACGGGCGACATTGCCCGCGCTTTGCCCATGCCGTACCAACCAGATTTCTTGCGGCCACTTTTGTTCCATCACCTGCCCGTTTGCGATTTTGACATGAAGTCATCATAGACGGATTCGGCTGGAACTCAGCGCACGATTCCGGGCGAAAACGTGCTGTAAAAGAAGAGCTTGTGGCTGTGTAGGCGGACGCTTACGCCGCCGCTTTGACAGCTGTACTATGCGACCTGTTCGTCCCCGTCCAGATTCATTTCCGCGTCGCTATTAAAGACCTTCATGTCGGTCTGTCCCAGCACGCGGCTGGCAAAGGTGCCGGCCGTGATCGAGCCGCTGACGTTCAGCGCCGTGCGGCCCATGTCGATCAGCGGTTCGATCGAGATCAGGAGGCCCGCCAGCGCCACCGGCAGGTTCAGCGCCGACAGCACGATCAGCGCCGCGAAGGTGGCGCCGCCGCCGACCCCGGCCACGCCGACCGAGCCGATGGTCACGATGCCGACCAGCGGCAGCAGGAAGTCGAGGGTCCAGGGATCGATGCCGACGGTCGGGGCGATCATCACCGCCAGCATGGCCGGGTAGATGCCGGCGCAGCCGTTCTGGCCCATCATCGAACCGAAGGAGGCGGCGAAGTTGGCGATGCCTTCCGGCGTGCCCAGGCGCCCGGTCTGGGTCTGCACGCTCATCGGGATCGAACCGGCCGAGGTGCGCGAGGTGAAGGCGAAGGCCAGCACCGGGAAGATCTTCTTCACGTAGCGCACCGGGTTCAGGCCGATGCCGGAGACGATCAGCAAATGCACGCAGAACATCAGGATCAGCGCGCTGTACGAGGCCAGCACGAAGCCGAGCAGGTGCAGGATGTCCTGCAGGCTGGAGCCGGCCAGCACGCGCGTGATCAGGGCGAACACGCCGAACGGCGTCAGGCGCAGCACCAGGGTCACCATGCGCATCACGATCACGTGGGCCACGTGCACGAAGCGGCTGAAGGCTTCGAACACGTCCGGCTTCTTGGCGGCGATGCCGGTGGCGGAGATGCCGATGAACATCGAGAAGATCACCACCGCGATGGTCGAGGTGTTGCGCGTGCCGGTCATGTCCAGGAAGGGGTTTTCCGGGATGAAGGAGAGGATCATGCTGGGCAGCGAGATCTGCTGGGCGGTGGCCAGCTTGCCTTCCAGGTAGGCGCCGCGCGCCACTTCGGCCGCGCTCGAGGTCAGGCCGACGGCGGTGAGGCCGTACAGCTTGGCCATCAGGATGCCGATCGAGGCGGCAATCGCCGTGGTGACCATCAGGGTGCCGATGGTCAGCGCGCTGATCTTGCCCAGCGAGGTGGCGTCGCGCAGCTTGAGGATGGCCTGGATGATCGAGACCATGATCAGGGGCATGATCACCATCTGCAGCAGTTTCACATAGCCTTCGCCGACGATGTTCAGGTACTCGCGGGTGCTGGCGATGACCGGCGAACCGATGCCGTAGACCGCCTGCAGGCCCGCGCCGAACACCACGCCCAGGCCGAGGCCGAGGAACACTCGTTTGGTGAAGGAGACATGGCGCTGCTGGAAGACGTAGAGCAGGGCGCAGACGGCGAGGGCAATCGCCAGGTTCAGGATCAATGGCAGGTTCATATACGTATGGGAAATATGGCTGGCTTATTTTATAACCAAATCCCCAGGTTTGCATGAGGCTGTCTATTCTTATAAGGAAAGAATATGAGACCGAGATGGCCTTCTAATAAATGTTGTTGACAAGGCAAATGGTGTTTGCAAGACTCAGCCGCCGTCCCTGTCGCACGGCGTCCAATTCGGGGGAATGCAATGCCTGCCTTGTCCAGAGTGTTGTGCTGGGTCGTCCTGCTGTGGTCCGTGGGCGCGCATGCCCAGACCGTGGTCGAAGCCTTTGCGCCGGAAGGCCAGGTGCGCGAAGTGCGCCAGGCCAGCGCGCGCTTTTCCAGTCCCATGGTCCCGTTCGGCGATTTGCGCGCGCCCGCGCCCTTCGACGTCGATTGCCCGGTGCCGGGCCAGGGCCGCTGGGTCGACGACCGCAACTGGGCCTACGATTTCAAGCGCGACCTGCCGGGCGCGGTGGCCTGCCGCTTCACCTTGAAGCCCGGTGCGCGCGACCTGGCCGGCAAGCCGCTGGCGGGCAAGGGGGCCTTCGTGGTGTCGACCGGCGGTCCGGCGGTGCTGGCCTCGAATCCGGAAGAGGGCGCGGGCGGCATCGACGAGCGCCAGGCCTTCCTGCTGTCGCTGTCGGCGCCGGCCACGCCCGAGAGCATCGCCGCGCACGCCTGGTGCCGCGCCGATGGCGTCAATGAAAAGATCCCGGTGCGCATCCTGGCCGGCGACGAGCGCATGCAGGTGCTGGAGCACGACCGCTGGACGGTGGGCGAAGCGGCCCTGCGCGCCGGCGTGCGCGAAGCCGGCCAGCCCTTCGGCGCGGCTCAGCTGCGCAAGCTCGAGCAGCAGGGCAAGCTGCGCGAGATCGTGGTGCTGCAGTGCCGGCGCACGCTGCCGGCCGGCAGCGCGGCCGCGCTGGTGTGGGGCGCCGGCGTGGCCTCGAGCGGCGGCATCGCCACCGACAGCGACCAGGTCCTGAACTACAAGGTGAGGCCCGATTTCACCGCCAAGCTGTCCTGCGACCGGGTCAGCGCGCGCGCCGCCTGCATTCCCTTCCTGCCGATGCGCCTGAACTTCAGCGCCCCGGTCCCGGCCGACGTCGCCAAGGGCGTGTATATCGAGGGGCCGGGCGGCAAGCGCTGGCCGGCGGCGCTGCCCAAGGAAACGCGCGACCTGGTGAACGAACTGGACCTGCCCGGCCCCTTCCCGGAAAGCGCGCGCCTGACGCTGCACGTCCCGGCGGACCTGAAGGACGACGCTGGCAGGGCGCTGGTCAACCGCGAACGCTTCCCGCTCGCGGTGCGCACCGGCGCCCAGCCGCCCCTGGTCAAGTTCGCGGCCGCCTTCGGCATCCTTGAAAGCCGCGGCGAGCGCCTGCTGCCGGTCACGGTGCGCAACGTCGAAGCGCCGCTGGCGGGCAGGATGGCCGGCGCCAGCCTGCGCATCGGCGCCGGCAGCGAGGCCGAGGTGATCGCCTGGCTGCGCCGCGTGACCGGCAGCGGCGGCGGCGAATGGACCCCGGACCAGCCGGCCGGCAAGGCGCTGGAGCAGTCGATCTTCTCAAGCAAGCAGGCCGGCATCGAACGCTTCACTGTGCCGAAGCCGGGCGGCCGGCGCGCCTTCGAAGTAATCGGCATTCCGCTGCCGCGGCCCGGCTTCTATGCGCTGGAAATCACCAGCCCGCGGCTGGGCGCGGCCCTCAATCCCAAGGGGCGCACCGCCTACGTGCGCAGCAGCGCGCTGGTCACCAACCTGGCGGCCCACTTCCAGCACGGCGCCCAGTCCTCGCTGGTGTGGGTGACGGCGCTCGACAGCGGCCGTCCGGTGCCGGGCGCCGCGGTCGAGGTGCGCGATTGCGCGGCCAGGGTGCTGTGGAAGGGCACCGCCGACGCCTCCGGCATCGCGCGCATCCGCCAGGAGTTGCCGCGTTCGCGTTGCAAGGGCTGGCGCGACGATTACTTCGTCAGCGCGCGCAGCGGCGAGGATTTCACGTTCACGCTGTCGGACTGGCAGCAGGGCATCGAGCCGTGGCGCTTCAACCTGAACACCGGCAGCGTCGACCAGGACAGCCGCATCGTCGCCACCGTGTTCGACCGCACCCTGCTGCGCGCCGGCGAAACGGTGCACATGAAGCACTTCCTGCGCCGCCGCACCCAGGGCGGTTTCGCTTTCGTGCGCGCCAAGGATGCGCCGCCGCGCGAGGGCGAGGAAAAGCGCGCGCTGCCGGACAAGTTCTTCCTGGTGCACCAGGGCACAGGCGAGAAGCAGGAATTCGATCTGGCGTGGGACGCCGGCGGCAGCGCCCAGGGCGAGTGGAAGATTCCCCAGGACGCCAAGCTGGGCGTGTACGACGTGCTGGTGGGCGGCCAGAACGCCGGTGAATTCCGCGTCGAGCAGTTCCGCGTGCCGACCATGAAGGCGATTTTGGCCGGCCCGACCCAGGCGCAGGTGGCGCCGAAAGCCGTGACATTGGATGCCCAGGTGAGTTACCTGAACGGCGGCCCGGCCAGCCTGGCCCCGGTCAAGCTGCGCAGCATGGTGCAGGACAGCGCCATCGCCTTCGACGGCTACGACGATTTCACCCTCGGCGCCGGCGACGTGCGCGAAGGGAAGGTCGCCCATGGCGGCGAGGACGAGGATGACGAGACGCCGGACGAGGGCGAGCGCGTCGGCGAGAGCGCACGCACCCAGTCGCTGCAGCTGGACCGCGCCGGCGGCGCGCGCATCGCCGTCGATGGCCTGCCGGCGCTGGAACGGCCGAAAAGCCTGCTGGCCGAGCTGTCCTACCAGGATGCCAACGGCGAGACGCTGACCGTCTCCAGCCGTGTCGCGCTGTGGCCGGCGCAGTACGTGGTCGGCATCAAGCCTGACGGCTGGCTGCTGAGCCGCGACCAGATGAAATTCCAGGCGCTGGTGCTGGACGTTTCGGGCAAGCCGGCGGCGGGCGTAGCAGTGACGGTCGACTTCTTCCAGCGCGTGACGTACTCGCACCGGCGGCGCCTGGTCGGCGGCTTTTACGCGTACGAGAACAGCAGCGAGATCAAGCGCCTGGGCGAGGCCTGCAGCGGCGTCACCGACGCGCGCGGCCTGCTGCTGTGCGAGACCCGCGCCCCCGCCGAGGGCGACCTGATCCTGCGTGCCCGCGCCGTCGACGGCGGCGGGCGCGTGGCCGCCACCCACCGCGAGATCTGGGTCGCGGGCGGCGGCGAGAAATGGTTCGCCGCGCTCGACCACGACCGCATCGACCTGCTGCCGGGCCAGAAGCGCTACGAACCGGGCGACACCGCCAGCTTCCAGGTGCGCAGCCCCTTCCGCAACGCCACCGTGCTGGTGACGGTGGAGCGAGAAGGCATCCTCGATACTTACGTGCGGCGCCTGTCGGGCCGCGAGCAAGTCATCAAGGTCCCGATCAAGGCCGGCTACGCGCCGAACGTGTTCGTGTCGGCGCTGGTGGTGCGTGGCCGCGTGGCCGGGGTGCAGCCGACCGCGCTGGTCGACCTGGGCAAGCCGGCCTATAAACTCGGCATCGCGCCGATCCGGGTCGGCTGGGGCGAACATGAGCTGAAGGTGAGGGTGGCGGCCGACAAGGCGGTCTATAAAGTGCGCGAGCATGCGCAGGTGTCGGTCAAGGTCGACGGCCCCGCTGGCCGTCGCCTGCCGGCCGGCACCGAGGTGGCCGTCGCCGCGGTCGATGCGGGCCTCCTGGAACTGATGCCGAACGCCAGCTGGAACCTGCTCGAATCGATGATGCGCGAACGCCCGCTGCAGGTCCAGACTTCGACTGCGCAGATGCAGGTGGTCGGCAAGCGCCACTTTGGCCGCAAGGCCTTCCCGCACGGCGGCGGTGGCGGCCACGGCATGAGCCGCGAACTGTTCGAGACCCTGCTGCTGTGGAAGGGCAAGGTGGCGCTGGATGCCAACGGAGAGGCGAAGGTCGACGTGCCGCTCAACGATTCGCTCACGGGTTTTCGCATCGTGGCCGTGGCCAGCGGCGGCGCCGGCCTGTTCGGCACCGGCTCGACCGACATCCGCAGCAGCCAGGACCTGATGCTGGTCTCCGGCCTGCCGCCGCTGGTGCGCGAGGGCGACGCCATGCGCGCCGGCTTCACGCTGCGCAACGCCTCGCAGGGACCGCTGCGGGTGCGCCTGGAGGCCAGCGTCAGGCCCGACAAGGGCGCGGCCTGGAATCCGGCGCCGCAGGAAGTCCAGCTGGCGGCGGGCGAAGCGCGCGAGATCGGCTGGGACGTGAACGTGCCGGCCGGCGCCGGGTCGCTGCAATGGGATGTAAAGGCTGTCGCCGGGGCGGCTTCCGACAGCATCCGCGTGCGCCAGCAGGTCGGCGTGGCGGTGCCGGTGCGCACCCTGCAGGCCACGCTGCTCCAGCTCGACGGCGAGAAGACGCTGCCGGTACAGCGTCCGAACGACGCCTTGCCCGGCCGCGGCGGCATCCGCACGCTGTTGCAGGCGCGCCTGGCCGGCGCCATGCCGGGCGTGCAGGAGTACATGGCCGCCTATCCCTACACCTGCTTCGAGCAGCGCACCTCGCGTTCGGTGGCGCTGCGCGACAAGGCGCTGTGGGAAGCGACCGTGTCGACCCTGCCGGCCCACCTCGACGGCGACGGCCTGGTGAAATTCTTCGCGACCATGCGCGAAGGCAGCGACACGCTCACGGCCTACGTGCTGTCGGTGACCGGCGCCGCCGGCTACGCGATTCCCGACGAGCTGCGCCAGCGCATGCAGGCCGGCCTCGCCGCTTTCGTGGAAGGCAAGGTGACGCGCGGGTCCGGCATGGCCACTGGCGAACTCACGGTGCGCAAGCTCGCCGCGCTGGAAGCGCTGTCGCGCGAGGGCCTGGTGCAGCCGTCCATGCTCGACTCGATCAGCGTGCAGCCGAACCTGTGGCCGACCTCGGCGCTGCTGGACTGGTACCAGGTCCTGCGGCGCACCGACAGCCTGCCGCGCCGCGACGAACAGCTGGCCCAGGTGCGCCAGGTGCTGCGCGCGCGCCTGAACCTGCAAGGCACCACGATGGGCTTCTCGACCGAGCGCAGCGACGACTGGTGGTGGCTGATGGCCTCCACCGACAACAACGCCAACCGCCTGCTGCTGATCGCCGCCGACGATCCCTTCTGGCAGGCCGACATCGGCCGCCTGGCGCGCGGCGCGCTCGGCCGCCAGCATCGCGGCCACTGGGACACCACGTTGGCCAACGCCTGGGGCGTGGTCGCGTTCGATCGTTTCTCGGACAAGTACGAAGCCGTGCCGGTGACCGGCAAGGCGCAGGTCGTGCTGTCCGGCGCCTCGGGCAAGCCGCAGGACTGGAGCGGCAGCATCCCTTCATCGGTGCTGCAGGCCTGGCCGGACGGGCAGGGCAAGCTGCTACTCCGCCAGCTGGGCAGCGGCAAGCCCTGGGCCACGGTGCAGAGCCTGGCCGCGATTCCGCTCAAGGCGCCGCTGTCGTCGGGCTACCGCGTCACGCGCACCATCACGCCGGTCGAGCAGAAGACCAAGGGCGCCTGGGCGCGCGGCGACATCTACCGCGTCCACCTCGACATCGACGCCCAGGCCGACATGAGCTGGGTGGTGGTCGACGACCCGATCCCGGCCGGCGCCGCCATCCTCGGCAGCGGCCTGGGACGCGACTCCCAGATCGCCACCGGCGGCCAGCGCCAGGGCGGCTGGGTATGGCCGGCGTATGAAGAACGCACCCACGCCGCCTTCCGCTCGTACTTCGAGTTCGTCCCGAAAGGCAAGTTCAGCGTCGAGTACACGGTGCGCCTGAACAACGGCGGCCGATTCAGCCTGCCGCCGACGCGGGTCGAGGCGATGTACAGCCCGGAAGCCTTTGGCGAAGTGCCGAATGGCCCGGTCACGGTGCAGCCATGAGGGCCTTTTGGCTTTGCGCGCTGCTGCTGTCGGCGGCGGGCGCGCAGGCCGCGGTGCCGACGCCGGCCCAGGTGAAGGCGGCCTGGCGCTCGTCCGAGGCGCATCTGCTGGACCGGCATGGCGAAGTGCTGGAGACCGTGCGCATCGATCCGACGGCGCGGCGCGGCGAGTGGGTGGCACTGGCCGACATCTCGCCGGCGCTGGGGCGCGCCGTGCTGCAGGCCGAGGACCAGCGCTTCATGGAACATGGCGGCTTCGACCTGAAGGCGGCCGGCATGGCGGCCTGGAACCTGCTGCTGGGGCAGGGGAAGAGCCTGCGCGGCGGCAGCTCGACCATCACCATGCAGCTGGCTGGACGGCTCGACCCGCTGCTCGGCCCGAGAAAAGGCGGCCGCACGCTGGGCCGCAAGTGGGACCAGATCGCGGCCGCGCGCGAGCTGGAGGCCGGCTGGACCAAGCAGCAGATCCTGGAAGCCTACCTGAACCTGGTGTATTACCGCGGCGAGCTGCAGGGCATCGGCGCCGCGTCCCAGGGCCTGTTCGGCAAGGCGCCGTCCGGCCTGGACGCGGGCGAGGCGGCGATCCTGGCCGTGCTGCTGCGCGGGCCGACGGCGTCCGAGCAATCGGTGGCGCGGCGCGCCTGCGCGCTGGCGCATGAACTGGCCAATGAGTTGCAGCCAAAGTCCGATTGCGCCGCCATCGAATGGCAGGCCGGCGTCGCCCTGAACCGCAGCCGCGCGGCCAGCGCGGTGGACCCGCTGGCGCGGCGCCTGGTCGAGGGCAAACGGCAGGACGTGCGCAGCACGCTGGACGCCGGCCTGCAGCGCTTCGCCGCGCAGGCGCTGCACCGCCACCTGGCGGCACTGGCCGGCCGCAACGTCGGCGACGGCGCACTGGTCGTGATCGACAATGCCAGCGGCGAGGTGCTGGCCTACGTCGCCAACGATGGCGCCAGCGAAGTCGACGGCGTGGCGGCGCTGCGCCAGGCCGGCTCCACGCTGAAACCCTTTTTGTATGAACTCGCCATCGAACGCGGCCAGCTGACCGCGGCTTCGCTGCTGGAGGATTCCCCGGTCGGCATCCCGACCGTCGGCGGCCTGTACGTGCCGCAGAACTACGACCACCAGTACCGCGACATGGCCAGCGTGCGCACCAGCCTGGCCGGCTCGCTGAACATCCCGGCGGTGCGCACCTTGATGCTCGCCGGCCTGGACCGCTTTCACGCGCGCCTGGGGGCGCTGGGCATCTCCAGCCTGGACCAGGACGCCGATTTCTACGGCTGGTCGCTGGCGCTGGGATCGGCCGACGTCAGCCTGCTGGACCTCGCGAACGCCTACCGCACGCTGGCCAACGGCGGCGAGCAGGGCAGCGTGTCGTTCGTGCCGCGGCCACGCGAAGCAAGACGTCAGCTGCTCGATGCGCGCGCCGTCTTCATCGTCGCCGACATCCTGTCCGACCGCGCCGCGCGCAGCACCACCTTCGGCCTGCGCAACGAACTCGCGACCGGCTTCTGGAGCGCGGTCAAGACCGGCACCAGCAAGGACATGCGCGACAACTGGTGCGTCGGCTTCTCGAACCGCTACACGGTCGGGGTCTGGGTCGGCAACTTCGACGGCCGCTCGATGTGGGACGTGTCGGGCGTCTCGGGCGCGGCGCCGGTCTGGCGCGACCTGATGGACTACCTGCACCGCGAAGTGCCCAGCCGCGCCCCCGCGGCGCCGGCCGGGGTCGTGCAGCGCACCGTGGCATTTACTCCCGCAGTGGAGCCGGCGCGCGCCGAATGGTTCGTGCGCGGCAGCGAGACGGCGCGGGTCGAAGCGCTGGCGCCTTCCTCGCGCGCACCGCGCATCCTGTACCCGGCCGAACGCAGCCTGATCGCGCTCGACCCGGACATCCCGGATACGCTGCAGCGCATGGATTTCCGCGCTCAGGCGGCCCAGGGCCTGCGCTGGCGCCTCGACGGCGCCGACCTCGGGCCGGGCGGCCAGGACCTGCCCTGGACCCCGCAGGCGGGCGAGCACGAACTGGCGCTGGTCGATGGGGGAGGGCGCAGCGTCGCTGCGGTGCGCTTCGAGGTGCGCGGCGCGCTGCGCTAGGCTTCAGGTAGCGTCGACTTTGTCCATCAGCAGCGGGGGCTCGCTGGCGAGATCGAGCGCCGGCATCGCGGGGGACAGCAGCGGCGTGTACAGCGGCGAATCGGAGCGGTAGGGCACGCGGCCGGACGGCACGTGCCGGGCGGCGGGATCGAGGTGCAGGTCCTGGTCGTCGAAGAACAGGTGGGCGCGGAAGGCCTTCACCACCTTGGCCTTCTGCACGCCGCCCAGGAAGAAGATCTCGTTCACGTACACGCCCCAGTGGCGCAGCGTGTTAATCACCCGCATCTCGGCCGGTGCGCTGCGCGCGGTGACGATGGCGATGCGCAGCGGCGAGACGTCGGCACCGAACGGCAGGCGCTCCTGCAGGCGCGCGAGCTTGCGCAGCAGGATGGCGTAGGGACCGTCGTTCATCGGCTCGTTCTGCTTTTCGTTCTCGATGGTGTGGAAGCGGTCCAGGCCCTCCGTCTTGTAGACCAGCTCGCTCGCATCGTCGAACAGCACCGCGTCGCCGTCGAAGGCGATGCGCACCTGGTCGTCCGGCGCCGCTTCGCCCGCATTGGGCGGCGGCTTCAGGACCGCCGCGGCGCAGGCCTGGGCGTCGATCACGCGCTGGGCATCGTCGACGTTGGTGGTCAGGAACAGGTCGACCGCGAAGGCGTCCAGGTAATCGACCACCGACTGCCCGCCGGTAAAGGCATGGCGCGAAATCGCCAGCCCGCGCGAGCGGATGTTGTTGAAGACGCGCACTCCGGTCTCCGGGCTGTTGCGCGACATGACCACGACTTCGACCAGCGGCTTCGATTCCGAGGTCGCGTAGCGGTTCAGGCCGAGCAGGGCACGCACCAGCGCCATCCCGGTTCCGTCGCGCAGGGGCTCGTTCTCGCGTTCCAGCATGTAGGCACGGTATTCGTCGAGCGCATTGCGCGGGCTCTTCGCGGACTTGGCTTTGTAGACGGCGTCGGCTTCGGCCAGGTCGAACAGGGCGGTGGCCGAAATGCCGACCACGAGGGTGCTGGAAAGGTCGAGGGGCATGGCTGCGATGTGATCAGATGAGTGAACGTCGGTTATCAGATGATAAGCGACGCGCGCGTCGGATGACGCTTTGCCTGATAAGAATATTCCTTAAGGAAATCTCCAGGTAGCGAATCCCCGGAATTGTTGAGTTCGAGCAATTTGGATTTCCCATATTGAATGATAATGATTCGCATTTACAAACGTAGGGAACTGGGATACAGTCGGATCATCGAGTTCACCGAGGCTTGCCATGTCCGCGTCCCATACCTCCTGCAACTGTTTCGTCGTCGCCTCCGGCCCCGTCGGCCAGATCCTTGCCTGCCCCGAGTGCGGCACCATCCACATCGCCCTGCCGCAAGTCTCGCTGCGGCTGGCGCCGGACAGCTTTCGCGACCTCAGCATCACGGTCGCCAAGGCCCAGCGCCTGATGGACGAAGCGCGCGCCCAGCTGGCGGCCAAGCAGGCCGGCACGCGCCCCCTGCATTGAGGAGACGCCCATGTGCGAACACGACCGCAAACCGATCGCCCTCGACGACACCAGCGGCTCGCGCCGCAAGCGCCTGTGGGAGCTGCCCACCAATTGCCACTGTCCGATGATCGGCGTCTGCCTGCCGCTGGCCATGCTGCGCCGGCTGGTGAACAAGGTGCTGGTGCGGCCGCTCGACGGCGACGACTACGACGTCCACGTCTGGGCCGTGCACGAATGCGCGAGCCGCAACCGCATGTCGGAACTGCTGCAGCGTACGCTGGACGAACGCTTCGCCGTCGTGCTGCGCCAGTTCCGCAGCCTGCGCGACGCCGCCGCGCTGCAGGCGGCCTGGCGCCAGGCCGTGGACCGCGGCGACGTAGCCGGCGCCTTCTGGGCCACACTGACCCATCCGCGCTGCGACCTGGCGATGATCGAAGCCGTGGTGCGCGACATGCACATGATCCAGCATCAGGCCGGGGCCAGCGCGCGCGTCGACCTGGGGCGCTTTGCGGCGCTGGAAAAGCACAGCGCCTGTCTTGCGCGGGAACTCGAGCAGGGGCGGGAGAAGGCGGCGCGCGCCGCCGATGCCCGGGCACGCGAGGTGGCCCGGTTGAACGAGCAGGCCTTTAATTTGCGTGCCGACCTGGCTCAGCGCGATGCCACGATCGAGTCACTGCGGCGCGAGCTGCAGGCACTGCAGGATGCGCTGCCGGACATGCGCGACCGTGAGCGGCTGCTGCGGCGCGTGGATGAATTGGAGGCGCGGGAGCAAGCGCTGGCGGACAAGATGGTGCAGTTGCGCCAGCGGTTTGCTCGCGAACGTGCCGAAGCGCTTGCGGTGCCGGTGGCTGTGGTGCCTTCTGTGCCTTCCGTACCTTTACAACCCGTGGCCGAGCCGGGGCTCAAGCTGGCCGACAAGACCGTGCTGTGCGTGGGCGGGCGTAGCGGCAATGTGCCGAACTACCGCGAATTGCTGGAGCGGGAAGGGGCGCGTTTCATGCACCATGATGGCGGGCTGGAGCAGGCTAGCGAGTTGCTGGATACCAGTCTGGCGGCGGCGGACCTGGTGATTTGCCAGACTGGGTGTATCAGTCACCAGGCTTATTGGCGGGTGAAGGATTTTTGCAAGCGGAATGGGAAGCGTTGTCTGTTTGTGGATAATCCGAGTACGTCGAGTTTGTCGGTTTGCTTGAGGCGGGTCGCTGAGCCGGCGTAATATAACCTCGGGATCTAATAGAAAAGTCCTCAATCGTCGCATTTTGAGGAGCCTCGCAGCCGGCTCTGATGCATAAATCAGTGGAGCTTGTAATACCCCAAACCCCAGACGGAATTACGGCATGGTCACCGCCACAGTCGTGGGCGTGCCAAGCCGCGTGAAGCGGTTCAGGATGGCGGCACGGACTTGCAACTCG
>Ga0265798_10000649_pt1 | contig 56490 bp, 45 predicted proteins | sample P3T30metagenome_FD_192430 | JGI IMG/M metagenome (GOLD analysis project Ga0265798, IMG submission 192430) | Plant litter microbial communities from East Loma Ridge, Irvine, California - P3 T30 | ecosystem: Environmental > Terrestrial > Plant litter > Unclassified | place: USA: California... | reverse complement strand
TTGACAGAGAGCAATACAGAATTCACGAAAATCGCCCTTGGTCGCCTCTTCCACATCTTCCTCCACTACACGACCATATTTCTCTTCATATTCGGTCTTCACTCTCACCAAGTGAAGCCGGTCCCAGTGCACTTTGACGCATGAACGGGTTAGTCTGCGCTCTTGTGTATAGGAGGATGTTGGGTACTTACAACGCACGAGCCGAGAAATAAGTAGTTCGAACCTCTGCTGACGTTCATGCTTACTCGATGCGGAGCTATCTTTAGATGTGAGCCGGGCAGACGAAGAGCGAGGACCATCGAGAGTCGGCTCGATCAGGTCCATCAGCGCGTGGTGCAGCAGCATGGCGTCCCTGGCGGGCCGATTAATGACACCGTTGAGGATATGTGCCACAACCTCGCCCTAAGTCATGTGAGTGGAGAAGCCTTTGCTGTGCAGTAAAACATACCACGAGGTTGTTGCTTTTCTTCAATGCATCACGGGCAAAGCTAGCCTGATAGTTTCTTTCATAAGTCCTTAACACCTCTCTGAGATGCGCATCGCTCCTCAGAAGGACCACGCTCAACATCGCACTTTCGCCACCTTCGCGTGCTTTGATGGCCTTGTACAGCGTGTCTACATCCCGATTTCTATATTCGACAGGCCACACATCGCTCTCCTCCTGGCGCTCACCTTCCAAAGCCATCAAGACAGCTTTGCGGAACTTGTCAGCTTTGAGCTCTTTGTCCATACAACGCGTGAGGGAGTCGCTGTAGCGCTTGTCTTTGAAAGCATCTTTTATCTCGCGGATATCATAGTTTTGACGACCCATGAGGGCCTCGATGAGTAGCTCGCGACGTGCAGAGTTGGACTGATACCAGTAGTTGGCCCAGTATCCTTCACCCTCGTACTTGCCCAGAGCTGTCACGTAGGCGATCTTTCCAAAGTTGCCAGAAGTCTTCATCTTGATGTGCTTGGCTATATTGATACCACGGCCTTGGACTTTGCAATGACGCTTGTACTCAGCCCTGAGTTCGAGCATCTGATCGTGCGACAATGCTGGGAGGATGTCAATGATGGTATCGGCATCTGGGGTCTTTGCAGCCATGGCGTCAACAAGCGCAAATGCATCGTCAGTTGCGTCATAAATTCGCACTCGTCTTTTCTCCTTCTCAGCGATGGAATACTGCGCACCATTATCCCGACCACCACCGTATGCATCCAGGGCGAGACGATCCTGGGGCCGAGAGTGGGATGGCGGACTGGGAGACTGCCGAGACCTCGAATGCGCGCGGGGAGGACCATGGAAGGACTGGGTTGAGCCTCGCGGAGAAAGACTGTCCAAGGAAGGGATATGGTCGAGATCGTCGTCGAGCATCATGGCGTGGGGCATAGGGCTGATAGACTGATATGTGCCGTGATATGCTTCTAGTAGCGGGCTCGGTGGTGGAAGCCCACCTGCTCCTGCCATGCCACCAAACATACCTCCAGGCACTATAGTCTGGACGTCTGGCCGATCGCCACTAACGGACAGTCTGTCCATGCGATTGGCGAGTCCATGTGGACGCAAGCCGGACGAGGGCGGCGCGTTCAGCTTCCCTCCACCACCGGGCACCATTTCGACGACCCTGCGACCTTCTTGTGTGCTCGGCGTGCGCGTGTGTGCTGGCATGTGGTAATTGTCTGTCGGGTGCGGCGAATGCGTCCCCATTGGCGGCGGTGGGTAGCTCTGCTGGGAAGATGCCTGGGGTGCCGGCAGAGGAGGCGCTTGAGCCATTGCGGTGTACTGGGGATGTGCTGGCGGCGGATGCGATTGCATGGTATGCCTCACTGGTGCCGCCTGGGCTTGAGTCGGAATGGGCTTCGCGGTGTAATTGATTTTGTCTGGCAGGTTCGCGTACTGAAAGCCGGCGCCCGCTGCATGTGCTGCAGGCGCCCTATTCAGGCCAGCGTGCGATGAGGCGGGCGCCGCTGTGTAGGCAAACTGCGTAGGGGCATACTGGACGCTGCCCGGCTGGTGATGCTGCGCATAGGTGACGTTTGGTGCGTGTGGCCCTGCGTGGTTGAGATGCCCTGGGCGCTGGTCCATGGCTACCGTGTCGTTCGCAGTCCTACCATTGCTCAGCTTACTCTTCTGCAGTGTTTATGGATGTATCTTCTCACGCTGCAAATTGCTGACCCGGCTGTCTGACCTCGTAATTGGGCCCGTCAGCTGCGCCGTATTGTTCTCGCGCATGGCTTCGCGAACGCGAACGCTCGCGGCCCGGGGATTTGGACCTCGAGCGTCTGCTTCGATCATCCGGCCGGAGTGACATGGAATAAGCAACTCGCGATTGAGATTATCCTCGGTCGGTCATAGAGAAGCACATCTCGGTGCTGAGCTGGAGGAATCCATGGAAATGCGATGGCTGGGTTATCATCGTGTAGCGCGGCAACATGTGTGCAAGCGCGTCGTGAAACTTTGGGGGCCGAACCACTTCATAGAATTGATGTATCAATGGGACTACGGTTCCGAATATTGCAAACAATGGTGCAATTTATTAAGGATCCAGCCTATCGTCATCTGCAAATAAAGAGTGTCGACAGACGGTCTTGTTGAGATCTTGTTATCGCACGCCATGCGCCGAAGCTGAAAAATTGTAGGTTCAGCCGCTGGATGACTTACCCTGTAGGGAATTTCGACGACGCTACATGGCAAAGTCTGAACATCCCACAAGTAATGTGGGTCGATACAGCTCACCGCTTCCGTCTGACATGGTGACATGCTCGCACTTTCGATACTGCCGTTGGTCAGTTGAGAAAATGCACACCAAAGCCACAAAGTCGTGTCAGACCCACCCTTGTAGGTGGCGCCACGAGTCGAGGTCGGAAGCACGCGAAGAGGGTATGGAGCATATATAATGGGGACAGACGTTGTATCGACCCTTAGATGTCGTCTACGCTTTTCATATTTTCATGATGACTTTGCTTGCGGCTCTACCCTTGAACCCTCAGCGCTCCTCGCCGCTCCTTAACCTGCCCACGGAGATTCTGCACATGATTACAACATCGTGCTTTACCACCGACGAGATAATTGAAGACCCAATCGCGAACTACTCTCGCGATGCAAAACCGGCAGTGGCTCCACTGGGGCTTGCGTTGCTGCAAACGTGCCAAAGGATCTATAACGAATCCGACCGTCGCCCCCTGTTCTCTCAAAATGTCTTCCGCTTCACGACCGTCGATAACGCGAGAGCCTTCTTCAAAGTGCTGAATCATCAACACATTCACGACATTGAAATTGATGTTCGCAGGTTGCATTCAGACCATCCAAGCCTGGCACGCGAGTGGCTGCAGTATCTGGCTTGGAAACCGGAAGGGAAGACTCCTTCGCTACGAGCTGATGCTCCAGCCCTGAAGACATTGCGACTCAACTTCGAATCGTGGCCCAAAATTCCTGTTTTCAAAACGGAGCTCTGGAATGTACTTCGAGAAATGGTGTCTCGAGTGAGAGGTCTAGAGAGAATAGTCGTAATTGGAGCCAGCAAAGGGGCAAGCATGTCCAGACGAGTCGTAAGTTTTCCAAATATTGGCATTCGGGAGCAGCCCTTTGACCTTATGTATAGCCTTGGTCGCCAGCACATTATGTGGGTGCTGTCGAAGTCGGAACAAGCGACCTGATTCCACGAATGTGGAAGGCTGTAGATGCGGCAGATGATGCCAAATACATTCGGTGGGTCCGTCAAGACGGGAAAATATATCTGGAGGTTGTTTCCAGAAAGTCATCCGAGCCGCTGGTTGGAGGAACGAGTATGGAAGCCCACGGTTCGTGCGACTGGGACGGCTATTGGAGTTTCAACTCAGGCCTAGCGATGAAATGACAGGTCTCGCTGGATCCCAAGGACCACGGATTTCGTTCTTGTACTTCTGGAGCCCAATCAACCACCAACTACAGACGCCCATGCACAGGACAGTAAGGCTACATCCCAGGATAACGCCTGTTACGAATGCTGTACGACCACCCCCCGTGAGAGTGACAAAGGCGCCTCCCCAAGCGGCCATAGTTAGCATGGTCGTCAAAACCATATGGCCAAACCAGGACTGAGCGAATAGCTCTCGACGGAACATGGGGAACAGGCCGAAGATCTCAATGGAGAACAAGGTCAGGGAGAAGACGTGGGTGGTCGAGGGTAGCCGGGAAGCAAGCACCGCGGATGCCATCATCGCAGAATTCGTCGATATGGAAGCTGGCAGTCTAGATAATACGTTGGTACAATTCAGCCTAGAACTGAGACATGTCACGTACCGTGTTCCTGGTCCTCCACTATAATCGAAGAAGGCCACATTCATTACAAGCAACCAAGTACTGAGGGCCCATATTGAGTCACTCGTAGTAGAGCGCGTTAGTGATTTGAGAATGGGACTGAGACCCAAGAGGGCAGCGTAGATCAAGGCAGCTGACTTAGCAGTAGTGAGACGCTGCTGAGTGCTACTTGTTGTTGATACGACCGGGCCAGTGGATGGTGCATGTATCTGGGCGTTTGGTAATGACGGCGACGCAAACTTTTGGGACTCTCGTCTCATCCAGTGATCCCACATGGCCCAGGCTAGGACAGTACATATACTGGCCCATGTGACAACAGCCACAGGCGAGACTCTTCCTTGGAAAATGGCGACAAAGCAGCAACAGAATAGAGCGACAGATGCGAGATGCTGAATAATGACCGTGGCATCAGACATGAGCGACCAGAACTCGTAAGGCTGTAGCCGGGGATTGCGCTGCAAATGATCAAGAAATGTAGCTTCATCGGTGTAATTATCCGGAACTGAAAGAGTCAGCCATCTTCGAAGCATACACTAGATCAACTCACAAGATTGCTTGAACCACAAAAGCTTTCGGTACGAGGCCGGCTGTGGGCTGTGGCTGCCGCTTCGCACCGCGGGTTTCCGTTTCTGTCCGGGGGCTGCAAGCATTAAGCTGACTTTGCTCGATCGTGGACAGATGCTTGTTGGTCGCGCTGATGTCGTGTTCATTCGTTCGTTCGTATGGACCAACGAGGTTAGGGTTGTACAAGCTGCCCAGGAGACTAAATTGGCACGTGCACCGCATCTTCAAAATCACCAGACTACATTTGGCCAATGAAGCCAAAGTTCACATCCCTTGCCACCGGAGTGAGATACCATCAGCGGAGTCAACGGCGGTTCATCAGGCAGGACGCATGTTGGAAGCCAGCCCAGATCGCTCACAACTCGGCCGGTTTTCATTTATATTCACAAAGTGTGTTACTGTAGCCTGACGTGAGTTCGGACAGGCTGACGAGGTTAGTCAGCTACACGCACATAATTTCACTTGCATCTGAGCTGATCTATAACTATTTTGATTCTCTCCGTTGTTGTCAATCGTTGCGTTGATTCAACGTCCTCCAAGCGACCACCAGCCGTTTCCACTTTGGCACCGTTGCCCGGCCGGCTTTCACAGTATAGCCTTTCTTCCGAAGCGTCCTTCCGATCTCCATGTAGCTTTCTACAGCCACACGGATGGGCCCGCGGGCTTCCATGGGTAAGCTTTCGATCGCACCTCGTGCTCCTTCGTATAGAGAGAAAGCTTTTTCTAATAGCCGTGAACGCAGACACTCCATTCGCGCATCGTTGGGGTTTTCCAGGACTTCTTCATACGTCAATCCAGCTTCTCTGAGCCATTCTAGTGGGAGATAAACGCGTCCAATGTGCGCATCCACAGCAATGTCCCGAGCAATGTTGACGTACTGGAGCGCAACTCCCATACGGTTCCCAGCATCGACCACCTTGCGCTGCGCACTAGAAGATAGGGTGGTGGAGTAGAGGTGCAAAGTCAACTGTATACACATTTGAGCTACAGTGCCCGCAACTCTCTCCGAATATAAGCGTAAGTCGCTCTCGGACTTGATCGGAGACGTATCGTTGAAGGCCAGGTCCATTTCGAAACCATGCAGCAAGTCTTGCAGCGGCTGACGAGGCAGCTTAGCGGCGGGGAGCTCAACGAGGGCCGACCGTGTGGTAGGTGGGAACTGAGCGTAGAGGGCTTCCAAAGACGACCCTTCTTGCTTAGCGTCGCTGTACAGGTGGTCGAGGTACTCATGCAATTTGGAGATCCATTCCTGGGCTTCGTCGGCAGTAGCAGCGTTGTCTACTAGATCATCGGCTACGCGACAGAAGGAGTACAGTAAGAGAAGGTCGGTCCGCAAGAGCCCAGGGAAGGTCGACGAGGCCAGGTAGAAGCTGCGACTCTTACGCTTCAGGCGCTGGACGGCATCTCGGAGGCCTGCCAGGCGTGCGTGGTCGTAGTCGGAAGGCGAGATCAACAGCGCGCGCGTCAGATCGGCAGGCGATGGGAGGGTTGGTGGATTTGGGAACAGCTTCGGGAAGGTGTACAATACGGCGAGGGAGTTGTCGAAAGCGAGTTGGCCAAAGACGATGAGGGTGTTGGTGACCAGGAAGAACAAGGCCTCCTCAATCTCGAGACCGTCCCACAGATGGACGCCGTACTTGGTATCTGTGCTGATGACCCAGGTGCCTCTGCGCAGCGCTAGTGTGTCAACCGCCCACAAATATACTGTTGGTAGGGCTATGGGCAGGACAGTGTTGGTCAGCGGGAGGGCAAGGATGAATTGGTAGGCGAGAGTCCTGGTGCCGCGTTAGCGAGGCTGTTGTGCCAGAGAGAGAGAGACGCCTTACCATTGCAGCAGCACAATGGGCGCGGCCCACACGACGATGAGGCCGGTGTAGGTGCCAGTGCCGTTCTCCATGACGCGCCGCCAGCCCCACAGCGTCGAGCCGAGCAGGAACAGCTGGCCGGCGAGCTTGTGGTGTCTCCATGGGCGGACCGAGGGCGGGTGGGCGGCGCGCAGGAAGACGGGCTGGAAGGTCGGCTTGGACAGGATGAGGTACAGCAGCGAGGTGTTGTAGGTCTGGATGAAGAAGAAGAAGACCTCCTCGAGGGGGATGTCAAGGAGAGTCGGGCCCGCAATGACGTGGCTGGGATAGCTCCATATGCGGTTGCGGATAAGGTACGAATCCCAGGGGAGCGTTGCGAGCACGGCGACCTGCGGGTGTCAGCGGAGGGAGGGAGGGAGGGAGGAAGGGAAGGGCGTCGACGGCAACGTACGGTGACGAGGAAAGAAACCTTGAAGGCATCGAGCCTGGTAAACAGCGGGCGGTAGAGCAGCGTGAGGAATACCGCGGGCGGGATGGTGTACTTGACATGGCTGGGGGGGCGTCTGGTCAGTCGCGGTGCTCAGGCGGTTGGTGTCGCGCTCACCCACACAATTGCATAGTCATAGCCCATGGTGTCGGCGTCGGCGTCACACGTAGGATCTAAGATCTAAGATCTGAGGAGCCCTCGAGCTGGGAGACGTGCGTCAGGGCTTCACAGCGAGGGCTTTGGCGCAGAGATGCGGGCTAGACCCCACGCGGACACGCCCTGGCCCATTGTTTTGCATGCAGATGTCAATGGTGTTGTTGGGATGCCATTTTGCCGGCACACGAAGCTCGTTGCTCGCTAGCGCAGCGTGTCAAGCTTCGGCATGACATCAAGACTACCATCACCCGCGAGCACTCGGTCAGACTCGGTCAGGGACCCATCCCATTGGGCCTGGCCGTCGCCTCCGAGCGCACCCCTGTCGAGACCCAAAAGCATGTGCAACTCGACATCATTGCATCATTTTGAGTTTCCGCGCTGGTCCTTCCGCCTTGCTGAGCCCTCGCTAGGAGTGCAGACGTCCAGACTTGCACGAGTCTGTGTGCCTGCCATGAGCTACAAAACTTGACTCTTCGACAAAGCCTTTCGGCCATAACATCCTTCTACAGCGTACTCAATGTGGCCAGCCTAAGACTCTCCACCCTCCCAACATGCCCGAACAACGCCGTGGCAAACCACAGGCGCCCAAACATCGCCGTGGCAAACCACAGGCGCCCAAACATCCGTATGCACCCATCCGTTCCTCAAACTGACCTTCTCCTAACGTGCTGTTCAGATACCTTGCCGGCAACTTTGCTCCTGTTTCCAAGGCCTGGTCGCCTACGCCCGTGACGTGGACTGGCAACGTCCCTGCCGAGCTGCTCGGTGGCATGTATGTCAGAAATGGTGGAAACCCTGCGAGCAACACCGACCTTGGACGGGAGGCCCATTGGTTCGACGGCGACGGTATGCTGTCAGGCGTTTGGTTTGAACGCTCTTCCAGCAACTCGCTCGATGTCGTTCCCCATTTCGTCAACCAGTACATCCTGACCGACGTCTACCTGTCGAGCATCGAAAACGACTCTCTACGAACGCCAATATTACCCAGCATTGCGACGCTTGTCAATCCCTTGTCCAGCCTATTATGGATCGTATGGAGAATCATGCGAGCTGTTTTAATTGTGCTTCTTTCTCACTGTCCTGGCTCGCGTACGGTCATCAAGAGGATAAGCGTCGCAAACACCAGCATCTTGTTCCATGATGGGCGAGCCCTTGCGACGTGCGAAAGCGGACCTCCCATGCGCGTTACTCTGCCCGAATTACAGACCGTTGGCTGGTTCAACGGAGCCATGGCAGAGGGAGAGCCTGTTTCGGAAACTGCCCGCACAGACACCAAAATGAATGCAGACACATTGGGAGGGTCAGGACCACTGAGCTGGATGCGGGAATGGACCACAGGCCACCCCAAGGTCGATCATACCAGCGGCGAATTGGTTCTGTTCAACTGCAGCTTTGCCCCTCCGTACGTTCAGTACTCGATCATACCACCAAAACCAAGCTCTTCACTTACAGAACCGAACCAACGCACCGTTATGAACTCCCCTGTGCCCGGATGTTCTGGTGGGAAGTTGATGCACGATTTCGGGGTCTCCAAGCATCACACTATTATTCTGGATCTTCCGCTATCACTTTCACCAGCGAACCTTCTCCGAAACAAACCTGTTCTGTTGTACGAGTCAAAGAAGGCCTCGCGATTTGGCGTCTTTCCACGCTTTCAGCCGGAAACTGTTCGATGGTTTGAGACTGTTGGATGCTGCATCTTTCACACTGCCAATACCTGGGACGAATTTGATGCGGAAGACCAGGTGGTTGCCGTCAATCTTCTTGCATGCCGGCTGACTTCAGCGTCTCTTGTGTTTAGTTCCGGTAATATTGCGCCGCCGCCACACCCAAGCCATTCGCATCCGACGAAGTCTAAGCCGATGTCCTTCTTCGCCAAATACGATGATTCTGAAACCGACGACCCAGAGAAGACATTGGACGAACAGTCACCCCTGTTACCAAGAGAGATGATTCCAAGCTCCAGTAGCATATCTCCGCGGATACCCATTTCGTATGATGACGAAGAACAATGCCGCCTGTATTACTACCGATTCGCCATGGACCATGGCTCTACCAACAGCATCACACATCAATTTGCACTGTCCGCCATACCTTTCGAATTTCCCACTGTCTCACCGTCCACAGAGATGATGCACGCCCAATACATTTATGGCTGCAGTACGTTGAACGAGTCGTTCGGTGCAGCCTTGGGCAAAGCAACAAAGATCGATCTCATCATGAAGATGGACGTGAAAACTCTACTAGACAAGTCTAAAGAAACCGTCCCACAACCCATCACAGGATGTGTGGACTCGCGTAGCATTGACGAGGTTTTGGCTTCGAACGACGCGCACGATCCGATCAAGGCGTTCAAACTGCCAATAAACCACTTTGCTCAAGAGCCAAGGTTCGTACCAAGGGAGAGCAATTCCACTTCTGAGCACTCTGAGGATGATGGCTTTCTTGTTTTTTACGTCTTCAACGAAGACCAACTCGACTGCGATGGAGAGTGTAGGACAGATGCAAAGAGTGAACTGTGGGTTCTAGACGCAAAGACCATGGACAGCGTTGTCTGTAAAATTAAGCTACCGACAAGGGTACCATATGGTCTTCACGGCAATTGGTTTAACGAGCAGCATGTCAAGCAACAAAGGAAGGTGCATGCTATGAGGTCAATGCCACAGCTGCAGCCAGGAAAATGGTCTCGTATTAGAAGCAGGCTCTTTCGATCGTTCGGATAATTGTAGTACCAACTGCTAATGCAGAATTCCCGCATTTGAATATTACGATCATCTCGATGCAAGAGACTTACAATTGTTTTCGCATAATAATTCACGAAAACTCTAGGCGGATGCGGCATGGTGTTGAGTTGGCGCAGTGTCCAGGATTTCCTTATGCAGCGACGTTATTCCGCCGCACAAAATATGTACGCTAGGGGTAGTGTGATAATCCTGACGTCAATTTGACGATCAGCAAGGGTAGTCGAAGCAAGCTTCAGACTGGAAAGCTTAATCCCCTGAGCAAAGACACCCGGAAGCTTGCGGGCGCTATCATCTTCGGACTAGACAAAATGCTATCATCAAAACATCATGCACACACCTGTCGGCAGATCTTCACCGTCGCTTTTCTAGTGGCCAGCAACCAATGAATACCAAATCAGTATTGGCGGGTCGCAGTCCATTGGTCAAACATGCCACATGATGGCCACAGTTACGCGATTCTGATGTAAAATGTACTACGTCCCCTAGGTTTTGATTGCACACACTCGGTGTCGTCATGATATGGTCACGTTACAGCTCGACCGTTTCTGTGGTATACAAGGGCGCATATGCCCAGTCGTGCTTTGTTTTGCAAACTCTCCATACTGCAACATACACCATCAATTTACCAGCCTTTCATCAGTGTAGTTGAAAGTTTGTATCGCAGACATGAACTTCGTTTCCAGAGCAAATAACGCAGTCAGCGTCAATGGTATGTCCCGCTGTCGTCCGCCACATGTGCTCAGAACAAAACTAACAACAGACTCGCAGGCAATACCGTGAGTACAGGTTGAATTTTATTTAGCAAATCTTGCAGGAGTACTAACCTTCAGAAAGGTTAATGGAAAGACTGCCGATAGTAAGCTATCGCAGTTTTCGCAATGCAGCAGTCACAAGTATTAACACATTTTAGTTGCCATCACATCACACGGCTCTGATTTCTACTTCGCAATTTGTGCCGCAATGGGCTGTGAGTATCACTTTGGTTAATTTCAACATAAGCTAATACAGAGACTCACAGTCGCTGGCTTCTGCTTCATAGGACTAGCATTCCGCAAAGATCGTCGAGACCGACTGTTCCATTATATCACAGCTGCCGTTGTGTTTGTCGCGGCAATTGCTTATTTCACGATGGGATCCAATCTCGGCTTCACTCCGATTGAAGTTGAATACGTGCGGTAAGATTGAACATGTGTCATCCTCTACTAGCTGCTAATCTATCCTGTCTAGGTCGAACCCCGTCGTTTCCGGACGAATGCGTTCCATCTACTACGTCCGATATATCGATTGGTTCATTACTACACCTTTGTTGCTTCTTGACCTGTTGCTTACGGCGGGCATGGTGAGCTTAACGACTGGGTACATAGAGGACCTATTCTGACTGCGCACATAGCCATGGCCAACTCTACTCTGGGTCATCATTGTGGATGAGATTATGAGTACGATACACTGAACTAAAGTGCTCACGATACTTGCTGACAAGATATTGCAGTTATAACTGGATTGGTCGGAGCATTGGTGACAAGCGAGTACAAGTGGGCCTACTTTGCATTCGGTAACTATCACGCCTGTCTTTCTCGCTTCAGTGTAGCTAACATATTCAAGGATGCTTCGCACTCGTATACATTGTATACATGCTCGTGTGGGAGGCACGCATTCATGCTGGAGCCTATGGACGGGACGTGGGGCGGGCGTTTCTAATGACCGGCTCGCTGACAGCATTTTTGTGTACGCATAACTTACAGACTGTTGTTATCAACATACCGCTAACCTTCTATTCCAGGGATCCTTTATCCTGTAGCCTGGGGCCTAGCAGAGGGTAAGTTGCGCAGCACAATGGAGATGTTGACCTGTTGACTAATTTTCATCTTGTAGGCGGCAACGTTATCTCACCTGACAGCGAAGCAGTTTTCTACGGTGTCCTTGACTTCCTTGCAAAGCCAATCTTTGGCGCTCTACTCATATGGGGACATCGTAATATCGACCCTGCTCGCCTCGGCCTTGCGATCAAGGACTATGACGGTGATGCTTCAGTCCACGAGAAGCTCAGGCCTGTAAGTCTCGCAGCCAACTTCATGCGTCACAACATTCATCTAATGATATCGTTAGGGCAATGTCGCTGCAACGACTGTAAACAATGGCCACACCAACGGCAACACCAACGGCCACACAAACGGCGAAACTGTTGCCGTTTAACACACATGTTCGTATCATTCTCCCGGACATACTCAACATGTACGGACGGAACAAATCGTCCTTTCCCGCCATCGATGACTTTCAGTTATCTCCTGCGCACATTCTTGGCGATAGTATCTTAATACCCACTACTCGTACTCTTAATATCATCATCAATCCATTGTTATGTTATGCTACGTCATGTCATGTCGTGTTATGTCAGCGTCAGAAATCTGCATGAAACTGCGTTGAGACTGCTAAATTGTGGCATACTACATCCACCGATGGTGAGAGGGCTTTCTATTATGATAGGATCTTTTACAACACATCCCCTCCACAACTCGAGCTCTATACTGGTGGCTGGTAATTCTTTGATGAATCGTCTATCTAATTTCAACTCTTAGAAATATCCCCGATACATTCTTTGAAGCAACGGCCATGCCGCCGCCAACGCGCAAGCCAAAAGAATCCATTGCAACCATTGCAAGAATGGGCTGGCATAGTTGGTGTCCAGTGGACTACCACTATCGGCTCCATGCTCTTTTCCGACGCTAGTCCTCGTCACTGGGATCCGGTCTTCAAGTCGTAAGTGGCGGAGAACTTGTTCGCTGACTATCTTGGCACCGGCAAGAACGATCGGTACTCCAGTACCCGGATGTGTGCTTGCGCCCACGAAATACAGATCGTTGATAGTGGGATGCTTGGTCTTGGGTCGAAAGCTGAGGACGTTGAAGAACGAGTGACTGAGGCCCAGAATTGCGCCGCGATCTAGATTGAAGCTAGTACGCCATGTTGGTGGAGTGTTGATCACCTCATCAACAATATGAGGTCCCAAGGAGATCTTCAACCGAGATTCGATGGTTGCGAGTATGGTGCTGCGCGCGGCGGCTACCATGGAGTCCCAGTCTTGTGTGACGCCTGCTGCATTCTGAGAGCCCTTGTGGGCATCGCTCTTCGAGTCAAAGAGATGTCCGACTGGAACCAAGACGACGATAGAATCGCAGCCGGCAGGGGCCGCAGACGGATCGACACGAGACGGAACGTTGACGTAGAAACTGGGCTGTTCGGGTATGAAGTGCTTCTTGAATATGCTGTCAAAACTCTCCTTGTAATCTTCTGCAAGGAATATATTGTGAGGTGTGAGTTCCAGAAATTGCCGATCGAGTGCCCAGTAGAAGGATATGCTGGAGCATGAAGTCTCGCGTTTCGATAAAGACGTTGCATATGGCGTACTTGGAAGGAGCTCATTGTAAGCGTAGGTGAGATCCGCATTGCAGATGACTAGGTCCGCATCCAGAGGCTCCTGCTTGGGATCCTGAAAGACGACGCCAGTGGCGCGTTTGCCATCAGGCGAGAGTCTGATCTCCCTAATGGGACTGTTGTAGCGGTATTCTACACCCGATCGAATACCAATGTTGACCAACGCTTCGACAACCTGCGTGAATCAGCTTAACTCCTACTAAACGCATCGATAACAGACCTTGTGAAATCCACCTAACGGATACCAGATTCCCTCGGCCAGTTCGGTGTACTGAAGCAGACTGTAGGTTCCCGGAGCATCGAAAGGGCTCATGCCCATGTACATGCTTGCGAAAGTGAATACCCTCCGCAATCTTTCGGTCCGGAAATACATGCTCGCTCTACCGTACACGCTCTCGAAGGGGTGGAGTTCGTGGAGGTACTGTAAGAATTTTGGCCGGAGCATACTGAAATACGACGTAAAGTTTTTCTTGAGGACGTGGATGATAGACAGCTCATAGTGACGATGTGCTTCCTGGAGAAATCCAAGATAGCGCTCAAAGCCGTCTTTGCCCTCGAACCGCTCGACCTCGTTTTTCATGGTGGCAATGTCGGTTGACAGCTTCACATCGACTCCATCGTGAAAATGAATAGTGTAATTCGGCTCGCATTTGACGAATGTAACCCCTTCCTCTTCTAAGGTGGTGCCCAGGTCGTGAAATGTCTCATGGAACAGCCGGGGGAGCAGAAGCAGACTTGGGCCCTGATCAAAACGCTACATGCAGTCAGCAGAAAGTCGTTTGCGAAGTATACGCTGCGCACATATTCATTGCGACGTATTAGACTGCATCGTCCACCGGAGAAGTCGTTCTTCTCAACAACCGTAACGTGGCATCCCGCGGCAGCGAGTCGTGCTGCGGTCGCGACGCCGCCTGCGCCTGCACCCACGATGATCACCTTTGGACGCCAGGCGCTTGTCTTATCAGCCATGTATTCTCCCATCGCGAATATCTTGGTGAAGAGCAATGATGTGGAATGGATAAGCTCGGAACGCGTTGAGTCGCGCCAAGAACTTATGTTTAGTCATGACGTGCTTGACGACATCCTCCATCGCTTAGAATGCATCCGCGAAGTTTCCTTTACGCACCTTATCATCTTCAGGCATGTGTGGTCGGTGATGACATTTGTTGTGAGCACAACAACAGCAACACTTGGAAAGTACACCTGTGGTACGCGCACCAGCGATCAGCGGCGATAGTGCAGCGGAAACTAGTCATCATAGCACTTTTCTGCGGCAACGCCGCCACAGTTAGAGCTTCAAGCTTCTGACAACAGTATTGAAAAGTGACGACAACAATCGTTTTGCGAGTTTGCTCAAGCTTTTGATATGTTGAAGGGATTCAATGATTACACTTCTCGTCCTTTTCTAACAACTACCAAGTACAACCACTATTCAAAAATGCTTAGTACATCGGTGGAATTTGTATAAGACGGATGACATCGTGATGTGTAGCCAGTGTAGAGTTCGGCTCGGCCTTCGACGAAGTCCTGAAAAGCCTGTGTTGAGCAGCTTTCGCCGGGCCCATCCGCACACGCCAAAGTTTGGGGGCTTTGATTGACGAGCACCCGGACGTAACTGCCCGTATCATAACCATAGCTCTCACATACCATCCTTTCTGGTGTTGGCGCGTACAGTTAGTATGCCAGATGTATAACACAGACGGTGTGATAACATACCAATTGCAATGTTTGTCAAGAATGGTATGATGTGTGAAGACCTCCACACTCGGGCGTGATTAATTCTGTTCAGTGGCCTGCATAGTTGAAAATACGAGATCAGCGTCTGTCTCACACTCAGTTTGTACATACAACACTCACATGGTTGCGTTTATATCTGACCCGGCGGGTTCCGAATTGTTGAATAAGCCCAGTGCAACCGCTACCGTAGGTGGTAGCTCGCGATGAGTGAACGATACGTATAAGTCTTCCTCGGACTGATCCGCAAGCAATACAGACGCGGTAGCGTTCACCCAGGGAAATCCAAGGACGCCAGATATCTGGTTTCCGTATCCGACGTTGTAATGGTACTATTAGTTTATGTAAGTATAAGGGGCGTCCCACTTGCGCTTTGTAGGCCTCTACTAACCATGATATCGTTCATGTATTCGAAAGCCAACCAATCGTCTGGCGAGAAAAGTTCCAGGGAACAGAATGAGGATGACCCGCGGATAACAGTCTCGTAACCGCAAAGTTGCTGCCTGTATTGCGTTCAGCAATGTTCACGGAAAGCTGCAAGCTACTCACATTGCCACAACATCATCGGCAGTAAAGTTAAAGGTTGAAGCGAGGTCATTCAGACGGGCGCGGATGGGTGGCGTATACGTAGACTTGTATTGCTGAGTAGCTTGTTAGTCTACGTACAGACGCGCGTGTGTTGACGCAAAACTTACTGAAGATTGATCGCTACCGAAGGAAGAACTGTACTTGGGACATCCTGGAGAAGCTGTAAGCCAAAGAGTACTCTACAGCTGATTGCCACCGACCTTTGTAAGGTGTTAACGAATTTGCGCCCGCTGCCGAATTCTCCTGGATGGCTACAGTGGGCAACGCCCCGGTTAGTGGTTGTCTCATGTGTCTGTCATGAACAACACTCACAGACACGCTGCGTGTTATTCTTCGTCGCCACCAGGCCATCAATGAAGCTCTCGGCGCTTAGTTCAGTTCTTTCGGCGGTAGATGTCCACACTTTACTTGGGTCTTTCAGATCGGGATCTGCGAGAGGCGTGATCAGAGTTAGTGTATGTGTCAAATGCCCCTGTGTAGGTATGCACTTACAGCGCAGATGAACATCGACTCCCAGGGAATACGATTCCAGCTTCCCAACACTCGTGAGATCTTCTAGCTCCTCGTCCGAGATTGGGGTTTCCCATGTCTCCAAAAAAGCAAGCGGCCCTGCACGGCGCCAGTCAACACTTGTGTTGCGTAGCTTTTGTACGAATGGTTCGCTGGAGGTTGGAAGTCAACATCAGCCAGCTATCTCATACACATGCCGCCGGTTGACGTGACGTACATGTATTCTTCAAAATCAAAGTCGTTGGCATAGATGGCTGCGTGACGAACAAGCATACTTGCTCTTGTCACGTTCTAACGAAGTCAGTCTGTGTGAAACTTGCGGGAGATGTCTTCACCTACACATCCTTGTGGTGCTCGCGGATCCAGGAGCGGAGACCTGCGAAAGGCGCAGGTACGCCATCAGTGTGTGTTCCACGGGCGATGCATGTGCAAAAACGTACTCAAAGTAGGGACTGAATATAGGTAGCGTTCTAAATCAGCGATTGTCTCGAGTGAAGATCGTTTGCATACCTGATACCAGCGAGATGCTGCAATGGGTTGAATACATAGGCGGCGGCAGCAACATTGACCGAGAGGCCGGCGACGATACTCGACGCGAGCATTGCTGAGGTTTGGAATTGAGATTTTCAGGACGTTGCTCCCTTTTTGAGCAAACTGGCGTCATATGCTGTCGATCACAGCGTGGACACTTTTGTGGGGCGCATGGTACCTGAGCTACGGGTGGTATGACGATGGTGCCTCCAAAATCAAGGAACAGTCAAGCTTTCTTGATTAAAGCTTGAGTACCACACTTACGTGCCTAACAACGCATCGCAACGAAGACCTTATATATATATATGTGTGTGATAGACGCAGGACAATTCGATACTGTTGTCACACCGCGTTCAAGAACTCGATGCATAACCACCGTGTTGAACATTCTATTCGATACTCCTCCCCCTTTACGACTCTAAAACGACTCTCTTCTTGAGTGAAGCGGAAACTACTGCGCGAACCAGTTTTGAACGATTAACTCTATTAACACGGCATGGCTCAGTGGGACCAAAAAGAAAAATGAACTCCGCATCACGACCATCAACACCAGCGCACAGCGCCGTGTACCCTACAAACCATTTAACCTCCTTTGAAGGGTTTGCAGCTTTAACTCCAGGACCTGACATTCATTCTCCTTGCGGTGCAGCTCTTTTTGCAACGTTTCCTTGTCTGACCTGAGGGCTTGTAGCTTGCCGCCTACCATTTCGCGATAGCTTGCGTGCTCTTCGAACACCGCCTCGGCTCTACACCAATCCATGCCACCTCCATTCGATCCCGAAGCAGCTCGCAGTTGTGTCAGTTGGGCATCTTTCGCCTTGACTCTGGCTTCTAGGTCTCCAACGGTGTCTTTCCATGCCTGATGTGCCGTGTAGCGATTCAGTGAATCAATGTCCGCCCCACCCTTTAGCACAGCGACTTGTGCAACTAGATCGCTGTTCCGCTGTTCGAGGTCGAGGGCACGTTGTTCCAACGCAGCTGTTTTGGCAGCGACAAACAGATCTGAAGTCCCTCGGCGCTCAAAGAAGCTTCCCGGCCGGCCCCGGTGTGGGCTTTTCTGTGCTTGCAATCGGTCCAGCTCCCTGGTCTTCTCTGCAAGCTTGGAACGCACGATTTGCACATTACTCAAATCCTCCTCGCGCAAAGCTTTCACCGCTTCAAGCTCACGCCGAGTTTGCGCGAGCAGTCCTCGTATCTTGATATTGTTCTCCACATCTTCATCTCGGAGCGCCCAAATTGCTTCATGCCTCTTCCACCATTGTTTCTTTTCAGCCTCCAAAGTTGCAACACGTAGACGAAGCTCCTCGTGCTCTTCTGGGTTGATAGAAACTGTCGGATTCGCGTGCTCGATGAAGATGAGCTTGGACATCAGTGCAGCGAGCTGCGATTCCAAAGGTCCCGGTACATGCGGTGCCGGTGCTGGGGAATGTGGCTCGTTCCCTTGAATCGTTGCAGGAGGAACTGGTGCTTCCAACCGAATCTGGGTTACCGGCAGATGCTTCGATAGAGACATGGGTTTGGGATCGACAGTGACCATGTATTCCTCTTCCCCGTCGAGTGTAGACGATCGAGATGAAGCATCATCACCTAGCGTACCTTCCCATTGTGTCACATTCATATCGTCTCTCGGGAGAGGTGAGGGCCATCGTGAGTTATCGTTTGGGATAGGTGAGGGCCATCGTGAACCATCCGGTGAATCGTCCATATCCGTCAGCGGTCCTGGTGCCGAGTTACTGTGTGCTAGCTCCAATTCTGTAACTTGGATCTTCCGTCCAGCAGTGATCGAAGGTTTGGCAGCAAAGCGGGGAGAGATTATGGAATGTACAGAAGCGATGGAATGTACGGATGGAGTGCGTCGCGCTTCGGTAGTCGTGCGGTTAGGCGCCCACATAGTTGTGTCGTTGACGAGTGGTCGAGAAGCTGGGGTGAATGGAATGGCTTAGTCCGCTTGGAGCTTTGGATCAACTTTGAGGGTTATTCTTCCAATTGACTGGTTGCTGGATTATTTGCAGTGTACTGAAGGCTAGTAGATATGACTACCTGCCATGTAAATATACTCGCAGACACCGGGTAAGATTCGCCTGTGTTGGATGAAACGTTTCTGAGACCCCAAGGCTTACAGCCCCAGCCTCGATACCCGAGAGAGGTCTGCGCAACCGTAACAAAGTACCCGGAGTGCAACATGTTTCTGGTGCATCCGATCAACAGAAGATAAGTCAGAGTGACGCACGCTAGTGTAGGCTCATAAGTTCTGTCACAGCTTCCTCGAAGCCCAAGTGGTAACCACATTTGCAGCGCATACCTGCGCATCAATTGCAGAAATATCGTGATAGGGTAGTAGGAACAATACCTATTCGATATTGACATGTGTCAGGGCGAATGTGAAACAATTGGCGTCGCGTCTCACGACACGTCATTGCCAATTGCGGTGCGCGCGATACGACGTGTGCCTCAGCCCAACATGTTGGGAACAATGACTTCTGGACTCCTCAATCATGTTCCCATTTCCGAGGGGTCTACTGCGAAACACAACTCGTGTTGCATGCAAGCCGGAGTCCGATACAACTTCACATTAATTGTACATGTTTGTGCATCTTGTTGTATGTTTTAACGGCAATGCGCGTTCTTGGGGACCTTCGTTCATGTATTACATATCGTAGCGGTCGGACTCGTGCCTTATTGGCTGGTAACGGAAGTAGTCGAACGACGCCACTTTCTTAGTGCCGTTCAGATCCGATGCCGCGACTCCAACAAATGCTCCAGTGAAGCTACCATGCGCCTGATGCCCGCCGCATTCATCGCTGAGAATGGAAGCATCATACACCGGTCCGATGTCTTTCAGACCCGATTCTCCCTCAAGCGCATACTGGAATTGGAGCTTTCTGCCACGAACACTGAGAGCCAGCTTCACCTTCGCCTCCTGGGGAATCTGCACTGGAGTTGCGAGAGGTAAGCGTAGATTGCCGTTGGGCCACGAGGCTTCTGAGCTCAGAATCAATAGTTCCCGCTGACCATCAGCATCGGCCGTTACAGTGAGGTAGAAAAAGTTGTATCGACAGTAGTATGCTGTCAAGCCCGCAAATTGTCGCTCATCAGTTGGTGAAAACGTTACTGTAGTTTCCGCGTCGTACGAGAAATGGGTCTGTCTTCGGGCGACAAGGGCTTGCTCGAACCAAGAACCGATTGTCTCACGGCCAGTAAGATGGAGTCCACTGTCGACTGTGAATATTCTTTCGGGTTCGGGGGTACGGAGCCATTGGAAGTCTTTGTGCAGACTCGTGCTGTCGAACTTATAGAGCTGCTCCGCCCAGTAAGCTGTTTCGTCTCGAGCCGCAGGGAGATCTACATCAAGAGATGGGACCGGGCCATCTTTAACATAAAGCCAGTCGTCTTCGCCCCAGTATGCTTGTTGAATTGCGGTCTCTCGTCCGAGCACGCATCTCCGGGCTTGTGTGGTAGGACGACCCGTGAGATGCACAAGATATGACTTGCCATCAGGAGTCTCGACTAGGTCGCCGTGACCCGCTCGTTGCAAAGAGGCTGAAGGCGCATCTTTCGACGTGAGAATGTACTTCTGCGGATGAAGCTCATAAGGGCCCCATATGTCCCGAGAACGAACCAGTGTGCAGGCATGCTCATATGCAGTGCCTCCCTCGGCGGTCAAGAGATAGTACCATCCATTCCGTTTGTAAAGGTGGGGGCCCTCCACTAGATCCAATTCAGTGCCGTAGAAGATGGTCTTTGTTGGGCCAACGAGCTTGCCAGCACTCGCGTCGTATTCCTGGAGTCGGATGCCAGCGAAAGCCCTCGGCCGCCGACGGTGATCTTGCAGCATGTTGACAAACCACTTTTTACCATCATCGTCGTGAAAGAGAGATGGATCGAAACCGGAGGAGTTGATATAGACAGGGTCGGACCACGGACCTTCAACGCGATCCGCTGTTACTATGTAGTTTGGGGTGTCCTTGAAGGAGCCGTCTTTGCGCTTGACGTCTGTGTACACCAGCCAGAACTTATCACCGTCATGAGACAAACATGGAGCCCATACGCCTATACCACAGTATCAATCAGCATTTAGTCAGAAAGCACCGCACTGGTCTTTACCGCAACTGTCCGGATTGCCTCGCATGTCGAGTTGACTTCTTCTATTCAAAGGTCGGGCCACAAGCTCCCAGTTTGCCAGATCCTTAGAATGATGGATCAGAACGCCGGGGTACCATTCGAAGGTTGAATTGGCGATATAGTACTAGTTTGCGGGCAAATTAGTATGAATGTATCCCACATCAGCGCTTCTGCTGCAAGCCGCCGCTTCACAACTCAGACAGATGTGAAGCTCACGCTTCCGCTACGTGAGTTTCGTTTCGGCGGCATAGACAGGAGTGGTACATACAACTAGATGTCAATATAATAATCGTGTGTCTCTACAAGGGTCAAGCCACTTACCATCGTCGCCAACACGGACTATGGATGGATCCGCATTGAAGCCGGGTAGGATTGGATTGCGTACTAGCGGCATTATGAGCAAATTTTGGAAGGGCGAGGCCTGATGGTGCGTCTGGAGTTGTCAGGACTTGTCACTTCTATACCCTCGTGGCCGGCTAAAGGACACACAAGATTAGCCGGCAAGTCTACCCGGGCTCATCACGTGCAAGAAGTGCTGTGTCCGCTGTGCTTCGATTGTTGAGGAAATCGACGTCGTGGACTTATGTACTGAACAATCCGTCCGTGATGTGGACATGAAGATCTTTTAGCGCTTTTATACATGTTTAAAAAATACCGAAGGCTACACATTTGGGGCCAAGCATTGTGAACAAATCTTCACACGATGATACTAGGCTAATTAGCCGGGTAACGATTACCATCCGTGTTCATGAAGCTGCAACGTGTAGCAGAAAAAATTAACTATACCCAAGCTCAGAATCGAAAATACTTCTACTTGATCAGACGGTCGAGACCGAGCCCAGCGTATAGTATACCCTTGAGAAGCTGGTCAAGAGTAACCACCTTTATCTCCTGCTGACCTCTTTGGACCTTTTGCCAGATGTTTGGGATCCTGTCGGCTTTCCATTTCATCCTCAACTCGTCGTATCTCGTCTTGTCGTAGATTTTCCAGAACTCCTCTTCTTGGTAATAATTGCAGGCGTATAGCCACTTCAGTCCACCCGCTTCTGCTACCCGTCTCTCTATATCTCTGTTCCGTGAGACAAACTGGTCGAAGTTGTCACCGCGTAAGTAGTCCGATCCGTGATTCGGAGATCCCCATACTCCGATATTCACGACATATCGAGTATCCTCAATGCAGGTCTTAGCTGTATGCATCATGTGCCGGGGATCCTGTTTGATAGGACACAGCCACAAGGGGTATATCTTCATATCGTCATGCAGATATTGCAAGAAGCCGTTGGCCTTTTGCTCTGGAATTGCGAGATCCTGAATGATGTGCGGTGTGCCGCCCACGACATGTACGACGCGATACTGAAACCGAGTGTGCCATAAGGGATTAAAGAGCAAACGAGTGAAGCGATTCCACAAATTTGGGGCCCAGCCATATGCGGCCATCCAGAAAACGCCACGGTCGTATCGAAATAGGAAGTCCGCGATAGGTACAAGCTCGACCAAGGTGGTGCTGTTTTGACGATATTTACGGGAGTGCTGGGTCCAATAGCATGTCAAGCATTGATGCGTATCAGAAGTGGGGTCGCAGCGAATCTTCTTATGCAGATGTGTGAAAAACCATGGATCTCTCGCTCTCGTGAATCGCACAATCGGCAGATCCGTCGTATGCTTCTTGACCAGTCTTCCCTCGACAACGACACCATGTCGGCTTGAGAACATGACGCTGTCGATGAAATCAACACTCTGCTCAATCTCTTCAAACCTCCGCAGTGCTTCAGCATGAGATGCCACTGGAGTATAGGTCACCTCGACTAGTCCGTCACAGTCGATGACTTGTATCTCCAGCTGGGTGGTGATACCAAGCGTACCCAATGACCCTGCACTCCCCAAGAACAACTCGGCGTTCTCAGTTGGCGACGCTTGGACGACATCTCCATTGCCCAGCACGATTTCCATCGCAGATACAGTCCTGTGGAAATAGCCGTACCGAAAAGAACTACTCTCCGCAGCGGTACCTGCAAACGCTCCCCCGGCTGTGATACCAGGAAATTCTGGTACTACTGCAGGCATAAGGTTGTATCGAAGCAAATTCTTCACCAAGCTATCCATGGCAATTCCTGGCTCAACCAAGACCGTCTTTTTGACTTCATCGACAGAGATTATGTGGTTCAAATCTGAGATGTCGACGACTTTCTGTCGGGCCGCGGCCCGGGTAGAGTTCGAGGATCCATGGAAGATCCTGAAGGGCACGTTCTCTTTGTAGAATCTGTTCACACTCTGTGAGATTCTCGTGACTCTTTGCTCGTGAGCAGCCGTAGCCTCCTCGTCTCGCTTCGACATCGGATCCAAGTGGTTGATGATGAAGGAACTTGATGTGGGTGGCTACCGTTGTTGCTGAATCTTGTAGACAGCAGCTGTTGATTGGTCGAAGGTCCTAGGGATCGTCCAGGATGAACAAGCAGAGCAAAGCAGTCAGCGGAGGGGTTTGAGCCACAAGGTGATGCAGGAGTCAAAGAGGCAAGCGTTCTCTGATCCATATATGGAGCTCCATGAGTCCCACCATTTCCGGTATGTTGGGCATACGTGTATCCCTTGTTCAAAAATGCAAGGCTGTTAGCGACGGAAGCAAGGGCTTCTCACTAACGGTACTGTAGTTTGTCTGCGAACAAAGGACGAGACAAAGCGGATGCAGGTCTAGAACACTGAACTGTTAACTTCCAAGGTTCTACAAAGACGTTGCGCACGTGATATTGCGTTTGCAACATAGTGGCATTCTTTTGGTCTGCTTTGAAACTAGCGCTCGGTTAGCGCACTCGTCAGCGATGTGACCCTTCGTCAACCACGGCGCTGCCGACATCAATCTTGTGGCAGAACAAATGATGTGGAATTTCTCAGCCATCGATCTCCGACCCAGTTTCGGCTCGCTCACTCGATTCCATTGGCGCCCGAGGTGTGCTTTCCTCCTCTGACGCCACTCGTTCAGCACTGGGCTCGGCTACCACGCCAGCTGGGGCGACGAAATCTTCTCCTTCGTCCAGTTGCATCAAAAATGTCTCCCATATCTCAATCAACTAGCATCGTGTCAGTAGATTCGCCATTGGACGAGGTTTGCAGCATACCTCTTTCTGTGCCTCGACTGCACTTTCTAGATATGTTTCCACGCCTGACTTAAAGTCCTCGACCTTTTCTTTCTCGAAACGCTCGAGCTCGCTGCGCATAAGGCGTCCCATGTCATCGAAGAGCAATCGAGCTTGGTGTACCCGCCGCTCAGCATCGGCAACATCTGCGCTTAGCTGATTAAGACGGTCTTGCTGTGACCTCCCCTGCCTAAGAAGCTTATCTTGGGTTGCCTTGCGCTTCTGTAATTCCTGCTCTGCAGTATGCCATGTATGATATGATTTTTGTCGCTGCTGAAAGGCTGTCTTGACAGAGCCTATCAAACGGATGTATTCATCGATGACAATGCCCATGGTGAGGATGTCCTGCTGTGCCTGACGCTCGTAGAGCTCGCGGATGCGGATCTGGATGTCGGACAAGCTATCGAGAGGGCTGGAAAGGGACGGCGACAGCTCCACAGCCGAGAGCGAGTGCAGTGAAGCGGAGAAGTCGCCGCAGGCCTCAGCAAGGCCCTTGCGCTGAGAGACGACGGTGTCGGTCGCCTTGAGCAGTGCCTTCAGCTGGCTCTCAAGGGCGTCCAGATATATTCTCCGGTCGTGGAACCACTGTATTGCGTCAGCCATGGCTCGACTGCGTGCAGGAGGTTGCGCACATCATCATGTTCCACAAATTTACCGCTGCTGCCAGAGAGCATGTTGCCAAACATGCCTTTGCTCTCCCCGATGCCCGGGTCCTTGCGCTCCTTGTTCTTGATGTCGACATTGAAAGCGTCGCTCTCAAGAAACAGCTTCAGGTCACCGTCGTGCTGCAGAATGGGGTGCGCGGCAGACTTGTTGAGCATGCGCTCCAGGGCAGCGCGTCGAGACTCAACGAAGTCGGCCTCGAAGCGGCCCACAGCCTGCTTCTCTGGCGGCGGAGGGATGATGACGCCGGGGTTGTTGTTGTGCAGCTGGGTGTAGAGCCAGAGGAAGTCGCGGTAGCGGCGGGAGACGGTGAAGTCGGAGTTGCGGTAGCCCTTGGAGGTCGTCTTGGTGGTGACGGAGTACTCCGTGTGCGAGCTCGTGAGGTCGCCCACCTTGTGCGGGTCGCCGACGTAGATGGAGAAGGACGGCTTTGCGGCCTGCTCGATGCTCACACTCGGCTGCGTCTGGCGCGGTGGCGCGGCGCTTGTGGGTGCCTGCACGGGCGGCGGCACGCGAGGGCCCTGCGAGGGCGGCTGGTTGGCGTCTGCGTCGTCGAGGCTCACCGAGTCCATGAGGCCTCGCAGCGACGGAGCCGATGCGTCCGGTGCAAGCCGAGAGCTGCGCGACGCGGCGGCGGGCTCCTTCTGCGGCGGCGCTGGGGGCGCGGCTTCGGGACCTGTGGATGCTGCAGAGGCTCCCAGCGGGCCCAGCGGGTCGTCGACGGCCTCGAGCTTGGTCGATTGGGTGCCATACTGGCGTCGTCGAGGCCCACGGGCGGCGGGAGAGCGCGGGGCAGCGGCTGCGGTGGGCGTGGAGGCGGCATTCGCGGCGGGCGAGACAGTGGCCTCGTTGGTGCTTTGGGAGCTGTCTTGTGCTGGAGTGGCAGCCTTCTGAGCCGGGCTCGACTGCGAGGGCACATCTGCATGGCAATTAGAACAGTGCAGCACCGTGGACGCAGCTTTTGGCAGGCCTACCTCCCCAGGGAGAGCTCCCTTCTTCTCCCAGATCCATTGGTACGGGCGATGTGGTGGAGAGAGCACAGCTGTGGCCTGGTGTAGGTTCGCAGTAGTCGGGGTGAGCTTGGCGAGCTACGACATCATCGCATTTGTACATTTTGGTCCGTCACGCCTCTACCTATGTATGCACAATCGGTTGGAAATGTAATGTCTTAGGCGATCTTATACAATTTCCGTCTCATCCGCCACTCTTACATCTCCAGAGCAAGCTACAAGCTCGAGGGACCCACCGTGGCCTTGCCATGCTCGCACGTATAGAGTACCTTCCCTTCTTCGGAACGTATGGCACCCATAGTCAGACCCATGCGCTTACTACAGACCAAGCGACGGTATCAGCAATAGCCTGACCTTCCACTTTGCATTTGCACTTACCCGAGATGAACCACCCAGCTGTCAACGAACACTTTCGAGCCCTCTGGGGCCGGCCGCAGATATGTACAGTTTACTTGAAAGCACTCCAGTGTTAGCCCAGACTACAAAACATGGATGTCCAGCCATCAAGCTGTGACACTTCGGTTCTCGCGCTCACTCACTGTCCCGAGTTAGAGACGCTCATCTCTAGGACTCTTGGACACATACCGATTGCGGCTCACATGACCCGTATCCCAAAACCCATCTCGACTGCAAGCCGAAATAGCGGTTGAGGTAGCTGCGAGAGGTATCAGTACAGGACTTTTACTTTGCTTATATAGATACGAGGAGAGGGTCTGTATACTTACTGATGTCGAAGACTGCAAGAAAAAAGGGGCATTGTCAGTCCAAGTTTCTCATGAGTCTTGGGAGACGTACTCAAAGCAACTGCACCTCCGTGAAGGCTACCTGACATGTCTAATACCAATTTTGATCAGTCACACGCAATGCATGCTTGGGTTATTTGAACGTGACATACTACACAGCTGCTTCGGCACCTAAACGTCATGGAAACGAGGTCAATACATTGCCTGCATGCAAGTTGCAACCGGCACCTACAGTGAAGCTGAATAAAGTACGGGCATTGTGAGGATTCTCCCTGTGTAGAACTTATCAGTTTGGGTTTTCAATGTGAGGCGTATCTGGACGTTGGCCTACTTTGTTGGTTCAAATGTCACGGACTCCAGCTTGAGAATTCGCGGGAGCATAGCATCATGACCCTCGTACTACTTCCAAAGTTTAACTTAGCCTGCCTGACACAAGAATGAGCTATAACACTTGATACGTACGTCCTCGCTGCTAGCGACCTCGAACTGCCAGTACATTAGTATAGTTGATTTGTGGGTGCTAGAAGGCCATTTCACCCATTTCTTGACTCTGTCAACAGGCGACATTTGCCGTCTCTCGGACAGCTGTTCTGCATCCGTCTCCTCTGATTTACCCATGGCGAAGTAGCAACAAGTGTTTGTTGAGGACTTGTCAGACAAGGACCGATGTGTTGCGAGGGTTGGTGACTTGCATGGGCGACGCCATGAAGCATGCACCTACCTCGGCACAACACGTTCGACTGTCCAGGTCAGACGGGACGATCGCCTGCAGGGTCCGGCTCCACTTGGTCGCTTCGCTGCAGATTGAGAAACAAAACACGAGTCTCAACGCCCGCAGGTCGTGAAGAAAGTGCGCGTGCGCCTACGAAGTATCATGATGAATCCTCGCCAGTTGTTGCGCGCACCCGCCGCCTGCCGTATCGCCCTACTCCCACCGGCACGACCGCAAGCCAGAGCCTACGCCCTTTTTGCTCCGTCGCTGTCGCACACCCGCTTCATGTCCTTGCCGCGCATACTACAGCCCAGCTTCTGGATTTCCATGGTCCCAAAGCCTTTCAGAGGTCGATCAGAGCACTCGGGTCCCCGTGAATGGAACCCTGCGACGCCATACATTGTTCTGGGACTGCTGGTAGGAAGTCAGGCGATCCAGATACTGTGGCTGAAACAAGAGAACGCTCATAGTGTACGGAAGGCGGAAGCAAAGATTGGACTGCTGAGGGAAGTCATTGGGAGAATACAAAATGGCGAAGATGTGCCGGTGGAAAGCCTGCTTGGGACTGGAAACGCCGAGAGCGAGAAAGAGTGGGCCGAGGGTGAGTTCATGTCGACAAAAGGGCTTGCGCCGACGAGCGATTGCAGCTCCTTGCTGACCTGCCTTAGTCTTGAAGGATATCCAAGACGAGGAGGTCCTCTTCCAGAGCAAGAAGAGAAGAAAGGCTCTCAGGCAAGCTGCTGCGGAAAAGCACTCAGAGGAAACGACAACCGATGATACAGCGGTGACTGGCAACGTTGCCAAAGTGCAAGTTGAAGATATCAATGGCGTACGATTTTACTGAGGTATGGAGGTTGCGAACGCGGCAAAAGAAGAGTGTGTCAACAAAAGAACGTCCAGCGCTCTAGTCCACATCAGAGCAAAGAAACGACAAGCCCTAAACGCGATACTCAACTCTCCAGGAGTTTTGAAATAACCATTCCACGCTCTCAGTCGCTCTGGTCTTGCTCATCCTGCTCGTCATCTGCGTGACGACCCTTTGCCTGCCTCAGCCTCTCACCACGCTTCTTGTTGCCCATGTTGTTTGACGCCTTGGTAAAGGCGCGCGCTTCCGGGTTGTCACACAAGAGCGCAAGTGTGACTCCACCGCGGATAGCATCATCGACGGTTGCCTTCTTCTGTCGCAGGCAGTAACAGATCTTTGCGAGTCGCGATTCCAAGCTCTTTTCGCTCACATCTATCAGCTTGCCACGGACGACTTTCTTGTAGTAGACGTTCGGACGGCTCCAGCCTCGCTCGTGGACCGCAAGAGCTGAGTCGAAGATGTGATGAGCTGTGGCTTCCAGGTCCTTAGGCTCAAAGGCGGCAGACGCCACGAAGCGCTGACGGTGGATGGATGAATCGCTGTCGCTAACGAAGGACACATCGATCATTGCTTCGTAGATGCGGCGGACCCAATACTGTCCTGCGAACAGAAATGTTAGCTCTGTCTTTTAGACCGGTTTGGGATTCACTTACGACCAAATCGCCGTACGCGCTCGACGTCAGGTGCGTGTGCCTTTGGGGGTATACGAGCACGCTTGCGATACCTTCTGGCTTGTTCCGAGGTCGTGAAATACCCAACGTATTTAGGGTACAGCGGTGGTGGTGCCGATGGATCTGGCGAGGACACGGCGTACATTTTCAATGGTAGATAAGTGTCCTCGTTAGGTCCGTGGAAGGCATGTGAGAATGTTGGAGACGCAGAGATTCGTAAAGGCCCCTTCGTGGCAATGTGGCGCTCATACACTGCCACAAGTGCCGCTGGTGGAAAGCTGGTAAGGATGGCGAGTTTCTGTGCGTCGCTCAAAGATGGCGATTTCATCAATTCCGAAAGGTGGTCGCCGATGTTCTTGGTCCTGAGTTCGGTGCTCTTGTTGCACCACGCCTCACCCGCTTTGACATCGTGGGTAGGCACCGAAGATGGCTGGGTGTGTATCTCATCCTGGTGAACTCTATCGTCGTAGGAGTGGTAGCCGTTGCCCCAGTTGCGGTTGATGTTGTGTTGAGGATCGTTCTCATATGCGACATGTGCGGTGTTGTCGTAGATGGGCGGATGAGATGTAGTGAGCGCGGCAGATTCGAAGCGGTGTGTGTTGGTGGGCTTACATCCACGGCTGGTCGTTGTTTCGAGGCCTCGTGTCATGGTCATTGTGATTATAATGACGGCCCGCGTCAAAGAGTTCGTGTATGCTGGAAGAAGACAGAGTTTTCTGAGTAAAGCAATTAATGAACGTATTGCAAAGAAGTTGTACGGGTGTCAAGTAGGCAAGATAAGTACGGCGCAAGATAGATAAATGATACAGATCATGATGAGACTTTCAGCGACAGGAAGGTCAAATTTGCCATTGTCAGTAATGAGAACAATACAGTAGAAAGTTGTGGGAGTGGAACAACAATGCGATAAACACAAATCGCGAAGCGTGCTATTGTTATTATTGAGCTTATAATGATAGACTCTGGCAAAAACGTGCGAGAGTGAAAGCGAGATGACAGCGGGCGACAATAACAAGAGGCGCGATGGAGGGACCAGACATATCCATATTTGTTCTCTTTCACTTTCACTAGACTTCAGCATCAGGGGTCAGACCGGCATAACTCCGTCCAGCTTTTGCGCCCACAGGTGATCGCAGCGGGAAAGATTACGGATTTGTCTACTAATGGCACGTCACAATTCTGGTAGATATAGAGGGCACTATTATGTCAAACGAAAGTGCCATCCACCCAATCGTCATTGGCTACAAAAAGAGGATGCAAACGACGCAGCTACTGCCCAAGGCTTCCCCGAAACGTTGCTGTATACTGAATAATATACTTTATTATATACGGGCAGCTAGACATCAGTGTTGTTCCATGCAGATGGTACTCATGTACCCTGGTCCATACTTGATCATGATTTGCTAGGCGCCACGGTAGCTGAAGTGTTCGGAGCATCCGACTGTGCGGTGTTTGTCTCAGGCCTTTTCACATGTTCATGGCTCTCGTCTGCCAGATCCACCTGTTTCCTCCAGTGGGTTAGGGAATCACTCAGATCGTGATTGTCGCCCGTGGGTGTCTTTTCGAAATCGAATCGATCGCTTAGACGATACGCTTTGTTCGTCGTCTCCCAATGCGACCTCAACGCATCCAACTCTGAAGCGAGATTGTCCAGTGCCATGGAGTTGCGTGTCGCAGTAGAGGCTGGGCGAGTAGTGGCGTCCGGCGTGCTCGAGTCGTCATTGTGACTGTAGAGAGACTCTGCAGAGGCAATGCTGTCGTGAGTACGATGGCGTGCATGTTCTCCGTTGGAACCACCAGCGGGTATCTGAGACTGGCGACGATAACTGTCCACAGACGTCTCAAACTGATCGAGGAACATTTGCACCCGGCTTTCCGCTTCTCGCGCGCGCTCTTCTACAAGTGTGTGCTGCCGCTGTAGTGCCTCAAACTCCGAGCGGGTGTGATCGGCCTTAGACTCGGCATCCCTTGTAGACATAGCTAAAGATTCCGCCTCTTGGCGTGCAGCAGTGAGCTCGGTCTGGGCCTTCGCAAGCTGAGTCTCAAGCCCTGTTATCGTGGCCTTCATTTGTTGTTGCATTTCTGAGAACTCGGAGCGGAACCTTGTTCTTTCTGTCTGCCACTCATTATTCTGCTCGCTCATCATCGTATGAGTACCACTTCGTGCTTGCTCAAGCTCCTCTTCAAGCCTAGTATTCGCAGTCTTGTAGCGATCGAGCTCTTGCTTCATTTTCGCCAACATCTTCTCCGTCCCACGAAGATACTTGACAGCAGCCTGGTGGTCGTTGTGTAAAGCTTGGAGCTTTTCTTCCCAATCTTTGCTGACATCATGTTCGCGTTGTTCAAAAACGGATCGCAGTTCCTCGTGTACCTTGTTCATGGAGTCGATTTGTTGCTCAAGCTCTCGGACACGATTGAGCTCGGGAGTGCCAAATCGCGAGCTTGGGCTGTCTAAGACCCGTGAACGTCGCGCGTCGACGGGGTTAACACCTCGATCTTCGAGTAGGTTACGCAGTGTCTTCAGTTGAACTTCAAGCGCGTTGCTGTCCAGACGAAGGCGTTCGTGTCGCTGATGTATCTCGCCTTTCTCCGCCTCTGTCGCCTGCATGTCTCTCATCGATTGCTGCAATTGCTTTCGAATTGTGAGGCCCTCGCGGCTTGATTGTTCTTGATAGGCCTCAAGGCCGGCGATTCTTTCTTCCGCGCGGCGCAATTTCTCAGATGCTTGGTCCGCTGCCTCTTGGTTCTTCCGTGCCAGGGAGTTGGCGATGTCCACCTGTTGCTGCAATATAACCACACGCTCATCCATTGCACTGTGGTCCTGAGTGTTTGGTTGAGCAGCCTTGTCAAGTCCGCTCATGACAACTTGTCGGTGGAGACGCGCTTCATCGGCATGCTTCTCAGCAAGTTCTTCGGAGTCACGGAGCTTATTGGAGGCTATTTCGAGCTCTGCTGTGCCCCTTTCGTGCTCTGCGCGCAGATCAGCCAATTTTTGCCTGAGTTGATCGGCCTGTGTCTTCTCGTCTTCAAGCTTCTTCTCAAATAGTGCTGATTTCGCGGCTGAAGCGGCAACTGCTTCGCGCAGCGACTGCAGAAGGCTGGTATGTCGTTTGGAATCGTCTAGCAGACGAATGGACTTTGCGCTCAACTCCTGCTTGTCTACCGCTAGCAATTTGGCTGACGTGTCCGCTTCTGCGGCTTTAGAAGAAGCTTCTCTTGCCAACCGCTCCGCCTCATGAAGGTCAGCCCGGAGACTTTCAATCTCAGACGAGGCTTTTTGTCGAGTGGAATCAAGCTCTTGCACTCGATTTTGAGCCGCTTCTGCAGTATCCTCGGCAAGTTGTTTGGCTCTCCTCTCTGCTTCAAGATCCGATGTCACCTTGCCCAACCTGGTAGATAAGTCGCTCTGGGCAGCCAATGATGCGACTAGTCGGCGATTGATGTCATGAATACGGTCCATGTCGGGCGTTCCCCCATTGCGAGCAATGTCTGGTTGTGGAGTTCCGGTTTGACTGCCGCCGCCGTGTGCGGCAAGCTTGGTCTTCGCGTAGATGGCCTCGCTGACGGCCGCATCGCGTTGCTTCTCGACTTCAGCGATTTGTCTAGCCGCATCTTCGCCTTGAGCTTTTATAGAATTTTGCACGTGCTCAAGCTCAGCCTTCATCTTGAAGAGCGCTTCAAGTAGCGGTTTGTCCTCATCACGGAGACCATCCGTGGATCGCTCATCGAAAATCGGACTTGTGGACGAGCCAGGGTGGTATCCAGCTTTACGCGCAAGGGCCAATTCTGAAGCGTACCATGCGTTGCGACTTTTGGCAAGTTCGAGATCGCGGAACAGCTCATTCTGTTGAGTACTGATTGCGGGTGATGCACCCAAGCCACTGTCAACGGGCCGGTGCTCGACTTCGCGACTTACGCTCCGTGGCTGCGGTGCATCGATGGAGCGTCTCGGGGTACTTTGGTCAATGCTATCCTGTGAATCTTGATGCCGATGTGATCGGGACGTGTTCCTCGAGAGAATACTTCCAGAACGAGACGTATCCATTGACTCCTTCGCCATTCGTTGGCTAATGGCATCGGAAGCCTTACGTGATGGTTCGGGAGCCGAAGCACTGTCGTGGTTTGTTGGCGATATGTCTTCTCTGTGTAGTGGCGCGCCGTATGTGGTGTCCAACGTGGGGCCATTTGCCTGATCACCTTTGGTTGGTGTCTTACTTCTAGCATTTGCACTTCCTCCTGGCAGGCTCGATCCATTTGCTCTTGGCTGTGGAGGTTGTTGAAGTGGCGGTGGGCCCGGCGGAGGTTGTCCAGCTGCGCGAGGTAAACGCGACCCAGCAACACCAGGAACTGCACCCATGAGATCAGGAGCTCTAGCCATTTGAGGTCCGGTCATTGTGCTGTCGCGGCCGGGTGCTGGAGCAGTCCTGCTCTGGGGAATGTTGCTCTTCTCGCCGGCGCTCAGCTTCCTCGGAGTGTTTATTCCCTGCTGCAGAGATGGCGCACCTTCATTCGGTGGATATCGGATTTTTGAAGTGTCGAGAATGTACGAAAGGCTGAGCTCGTTTCGGTCGCTAGCAGAAGAGCTTGGCTCACCACCCAAAACTACGATGTGTTTCCCAAACGCAGTCATGCTATGCCCAGACCTTGCTGAAGGAGAATGGCCCATGTTTTGGAACATGTACCAGCGGCGAGAGGTGATACGGAACGCCGCAAGGTCGCCGAGATCTACGCCTTCTTGCGTGCGACCGCCGAATATGTACATGGTATCGTTAACCAGAGCAGCAGAATGCCCCTCGCGAGCCACTGGTATGTAGCCAATGCAGTCGAGCTCAGTCCAGGTATTCGAGCGAGGCTCGTAGGTCCACACGTCGTTGAACCAGGTGACGCCGTCAGTGCCACCGAATCTATGGATACAGTTAGCGCGTGTAGGGGGACTCTTCAGTCTCCGTGCTTACAGATACAGCTTGTCGTTCCAGGTGACAACCGAATGGTTTGTACGCGCTGGGGGTGCTCTGCCTTGGGGCGAGGCTTGCTCCGTGGTGTTGGGAAGAAGGACCTCCCAGCGACTCGCGGAAGATTGCAAGGAGTTCAAGTCGAAAGCGACCAGATCATTGAAGAAAAAACCCTCCACCTGGCCGCCAAAGATGTAGATTTTGGAGCCCAAAATATTGAGTGTGTGTCCGTACCGTCCTGTGGGACGGGCGCCTTGGGGCAAGGCGCGCGACCAGTGTTTTGTTGCTGCGACTCGTGAGTGATGATTGCCTAGGCTCCCAGCCGGCTACTTACAGGTATTGAGCAGGTACAGTGTGTCGTCCAGGTCATCGTTATCGGCCAGCTTTGTATCGCCACCAAAAACGATGAATGCATTGCCCACCAGCAGGCTTGCGTGTCCAACGCGAGGGCCTGGGCCGTCTCCCGTGGTAGATATCGGATAGCAAGCCATGCTTCCGTTGCCCATCTCGGTCAGCCAAAGGTCGCCCTTGACGGTGGTACCGCCCACGAGACCTCCCATGAGGTAGATTGTGCCATCCTTGGAGGCGGTTGCGTTTATGGCAGCGCCGTATCGAGGGAACGGATTGCCCGCGGTGAAGTTCAGCCGCCGCAGCGCCCACGGGTAGGGCGAGTCTGGCGCATTGCCTACGCTTCGCGCTGCCTGGGGGACGTTAATCGCGGCGTTGACCAAATTCAGTACAGGGCACATACCTGGCCATTTGAATCTGCGCGGTCACGCAATGCCTTGGGCTCGGGGGTGGTCGCCGTGCCTCCTTGATTCTGCAGAGAGCTGAAGGAGTTGTTGACACTTCCGCCAGGCGTCGAGTTCGGCTGTTGGGGGCCCGGGCGACTCTGGTCAGCGTCTCGGGCTCCTCCTCCGTTGACGGGCGCAGGCGCTGGGGCGGGCTGGCCGTGGGAGGAGGATATGTCGCGGGTGGCAGGTGGGAGGGCATTCGTCTGCTGCTTGTTCTTCTTGCCGAAGAGGAAGGACATGGCGCCTGTTCAGTCCCGGGAGCGATGGAGAGGCCGCGAGTGCCGGTCAAGCACGCATTCGGTCGACGCGGTCTCGAGGGTGCGACCGTCGGGGCCCTGCACGCGAAAGGGAGGCTGGAGGCTGAGCGGAGATGGGGAGGGTCGGTGAATGCACAGCGCGCAAGGTGCTTCAGGCGTGGAAATGGATGCACAGCGCTGGGCGCATGTCGGGAGGAAGACGCTGGGCTACAGGAAGCTGTGGGGGCGTAGGATGCGACGGTGGTGGATGCGCACGAGCGGTTGGAGACTGGGACGAGGACGAGGACGAGGCCAGTGCAGGCGAGAGCGCAACGCAGACGGAGAGGTTGGTAGACGGGCGGTGGTAGCGTGGAGCCGGAGGTTGTGCGCCGTCCGGGCACGGTAGGTAGACTATCTAGTACTTGAATGTTCCTACGGCGCCCCTGAGACGAGACGCTGCGAGGATCGCCGGAGAGCGACAGGGTGCGGCGCACACGCTCATTGGCCAGCATGCAGCGAGCATCACCTTCAGTGCTACTACGAAGTACATACCGCTGCAGGATAGACGTGCCTCGTGACGTCGCGGTTCACAGCAAGATTATTGTTCTACTACCCCGGTCGCATGGCAGTTCGCGCTGGCACTGGTTCCATGCAGCGGCTCTTCCTACCTGGTAGTTCACGCTCCGACGCAGGCATATCCATGGTGATGGGACACAAGTCACGTACTAGTCCCACACCTCACCGCGCGTCCCGTTGCGGCCTAGCGGTTCACCATCTCGAAGCTCGACATCGCCCACACATTGTCGCGATCCGCTCACCGCGGGACCTTGCACAAGCACTCGCACCGAGCAGCGTCTGCAGTGCGATACGACTCTCCGCAGCTATAACATCGCGGACATGGGCGCTCCCACACCCTCCACTTCCTGCCTGCCTTCATCATGAGAGGCGCCGACGACCTCCCCCTCCGCCGCGGCCATGCGCACCCCAATCCGCTGGCGTCGCATGCGCCCCAAGACCCTCCGATGAACGACACGGCTACAGACGCGCCGCCAGTACAGCATGCCCGACTCCCACCGAGCTCGTCTTCGCAGCCTGGCTCGTCCGGCCATGCCTCTCCTACCCACCTCGACACAGAAGACCGCGCCTCCAACGGCTTCTCCGCCTCCAATGGCGCCCTCGCTGCCCGTCCAGGCCTCCTGCGCGCGAGGAGCGACTTTGGGCCTCGCCATTCTGCGGCGCCGCCCGAGAGCGCCGACGGAGGAAGCGTTGATGGGCACTTCAAGATCCGCCACGGCTGGGACGATCAGCTGAATTCGGAGGAGTATAGCAACCTCCTGACGTCGGTATGTGTGGCTCGAGGCTGCCGCAAAGATCACCTTGGCTAACCGGCGCACGCAGAACTTTTTCATGTACTACACCGACAAGAAGCACGAGACGGGCGGCCAGCCCAAGGACGAAGTCAGCGCAGTCCCTGTCCAGGAATGGCGCATGAGGGACCGCCTCAAGACTGTCTCTGCCGTCCTGGCCTTGTGCCTCAACATCGGCGTTGACCCGCCCGACGTGATCAAGACGAGCCCCTGCGCGAAGGAGGAGTGCTGGATTGACCCGACCGTTACCTCGCAGACCCCCGGACACACACCCATGAACCAGATCGGCAAAGCCCTGCAGACACAGTACGAGCAGCTGAGCATGCGCACGAGGTACAAGTTGCTTCTCGATCCCACCACAGAGGAGTCGAGGAAATACACATCCACCCTGAGACGCAACGCGCGCAACGAGCGTGTCTTGTTTCACTACAACGGCCATGGCGTGCCCAAGCCGACTTCCTCTGGCGAAATCTGGGTCTTCAACCGCAACTACACGCAGTACATCCCGTTGTCACTCTACGACCTGCAGAGCTGGATCGGGGCCCCAAGCCTCTTTGTATATGACTGCTCAGACGCTGGTCTGATCATCAGCAATTTCAACAGGTTCGCCGAGAAACACCAGACAGAATTCGAAGAAGCCCGTCGCAGAGATCCCAACGCCGAGTATGTTGACTTTAGTGACTGCATTCACCTCGCAGCCTGTAGAGAGAAGGAGTCTTTACCCACCAACCCAGAGTTGCCGGCAGACATCTTCACCTCCTGTCTGACAGACCCAATAACAATGGCTGTGCAATTCTTCATCCTTCAAAACCCTCTTCCCACAAGAGTCAGCCTCCGCGACGCTCATAATATTCCCGGCAAAGTCTCTGAGCGTAGAACGCCCATAGGCGAGCTCAACTGGATCTTCACTGCCATTACTGACACCATTGCGTGGAACTCACTCTCCAAGCCCCTTTTCAAGAAGCTGTTCCGACAAGACCTCATGGTTGCTGCGCTGTTTCGCAATTATCTTCTTGCGCAGCGCATCATGCGTGTATACCACTGCCATCCTATCTCCCATCCAGAAATTCCTCAGACTCACAATCACCCATTGTGGCGCAGCTGGGATCTTGCAGTAGAGTTGATTCTTGCTCAGCTCCCAGATCTGCAAGCAGAAGCGCGTGGCGAGAGAGACTATGTGTATAAACACTCCGAGTTCTTCTCGGAGCAACTGACGGCCTTCGAGGTCTACTTGACACAAGGTGCGGTGGAGCAGAAGATTCCAGAGCAGCTTCCTATCGTCCTTCAAGTTCTCCTCAGCCAAGTGCATCGACTTCGTGCGCTCATACTCCTGTCAAGTTTCTTAGACCATGGGCCATGGGCCGTCAATCTAGCTCTCAGCATAGGCATTTTCCCATACGTACTGAAACTACTGCAGTCTCAGGCAAACGAATTGAAGCCAGTCATGGTCTTCATTTGGGCGCGCATCCTTGCAGTCGACCAGTCGTGTCAAGCCGATCTACTCAAGGACAACGGCTATCAATATTTTATCAACATATTCAACCCAAACTCAGGTAAGTCATGGCTCAGCAACTGTCTCGCAAATTACCAACATAGGACAGGCATTCCTATACAAAACGCAAGCGAGCATCGCGCAATGTGCGCATTCATTATCTCGATGTTTTGCAGAGATTACAACCAAGGACAACGTGCATCTCTGAGCGCAGAGCTTGTGGAGAGCTGCCTCGACCATTTGAAAGACATGCAGAATCCACTGTTGAGGCAATGGTCTTGTTTATGCTTGAGCAACCTCTGGGTGAACTACGAGGAAGCCAAATGGGTCGGTATCCGTTGCATGGCGCACGAGCGCCTCTGTGAGCTTGTTGTTGATCCAGTGGCCGAGGTCAGGGCCGCAATGTTGCATGCTTTGACATCTTTTCTCGGCATTCGAGATGTCACAGCCCAAGTGGCCAACATCGAGGAGTCCATCGCGTCCATGATCCTTGTCGTCACCATGGATGGCAACAGCATGGTCAGGAAAGAGCTCTTGATGTTCTTCTCCGCTTTTGCTGCGCGCTACAAGTCGCGATTCATTGTTGCTGCGTATGAGCAGTTTTTGCTGGAAAAGAGCTTTTCCTCTGCTGCACGGCCAGAAGACAAGAACGGCGAGGCGCTCTACATGAAGGCACGAGGGCCCTCGAGCCAGGAATCATCAGCTTCAAGCCTTTGCTCCCAGAATACGATATATTCGGCTATCTGGAAGGAGTTGCTCGTCATGTCAGTCGATCCGCATCCCGAGATTGCAAAGGAATCTGGCATGGTCGTGGACCACATCTTGATTGCATTATACGAGTCACCCCTAGCCAAGCATGTGCAGTCGCACTTCGATGAAGCTATCAAATCTCCGCCGGCTACTCGCCCTACTCGTCGTGCGCCAGAAGACAGCACATTGACCCAGAAGTCTTCAACTCCTCCCACGCCGACGAAAGATTCCAGTTACCTGTCCCTTTTCGGTGGCATGCGCAAGTCGACTAGCGTTGGTGCTTCTCTGAAGAGCCTTTGGACAGGCCAAGACACTGCAGCCTCGCCACAAACACCGTCATCACGTCTGAAAAACGAGGATGCCTCCGTGAACTCAGAGTCCCGACCCCAAACCCCCGAAAAGTATCATGTTGAGGAAGAGCCAAGGTCCAGAGGCTTCAGGCCCCGCGACATATCTCAAAAGCCAGATATACCGCTGAAAAGCGTGTTTTTCGAGTGGTCTGTGGAGTACTTCCGAGAGCCACAAATGAAACCAACGGAGGCAGATGAACCCGGCAGTACAGACTACAACGGCAGACTATGGCGCCGAAACCGCAACGATAAGATCATCGCCGAGACCCAACCGCAAAAGGAAGTTGCTGTTTCCAATCGCTGGGACGTCCCTCGCGGATATTTTGACAACCTCAGCCAACCCATGAAGATGTGTTTCCATCAATTTGAAGATCATCTTGTAGTCACAGATAACAGGGACACGGTCAACATTATCGACTATTCGAAAGCGGTCGTTCGAACCAATTGTTTCTCGAACGGGAATCCGCCCGACTCAAAGATTACAGACGTGCGATTCATCAACGAAGACGACCAAGCCCTTTTGATGACGGGTTCCTCTGATGGCGTGATCAAAATATTCCGGAACTATGACACCAAAGGAGCGACCGAGCTTGTAACAGGCTTCAGAGCTCTGACTGACCTCGTTCCAAGCAACAAAAATGCAGGCCTAGTATTTGACTGGCAACAGGGACGGGGCCTTGTTTTGGTGGCCGGAGACGTCAAGGTGATTCGAGTATGGAATGCCGGAACTGAAGTGTGCACAAGTGTAAGTCATGGGTTGCTCGAGCGGTGGCATCATTGCTGATCATAACAGGATCTACCGGCAAGGTCTGGTTCTTGCATCACTTCCTTGACGTCGGATCAAGTAGAAGGTGATGTTTTTGTTGCTGGTTTTGGTGATGGCGCTATCCGAGTCTATGACCAGCGGCAGAAACCTGCTACTGCCATGGTGAAAGTGTGGAAAGAGCACCGACAGTGGGTCACCAACGTCCATTTGCAGCGTGGCGGTCAGCGCGAACTCGTAAGTGGGTGTCGCAGTGGTGAGGTCAAACTTTGGGATATACGCATGGATCAGAGCGTGAAGACGATCCAAGCAACCACGGACCACCTGCGAACTTTGAGCGTTCACGAGCACGCACCCATATTCGCTACGTGAGTTTGCCCTGCCCTTTGAGCCAATGTTCTTGTAAGTTAATCTTTTCAGTGGTACACAGAAACACCGCGTCAAGATGTTCAACATCAACACAGGCCAACCAGTGTCATACTTTGAGCCTTACTCTGGATTTCTTCGCGATCGATCGGCTCCTATAGCCGCGACAGCATTTCATCCACATCGGCTTATGATCGCGGCTGCTGCGCTGCACGACAATCACGTCAACATTTTCGCATGCCACGAGCCGAAGCATTCTACGGTCAAGACGGTCAAACTCTGGGACGGCCCTAGCCTAAGTCGATCGTCTACCAACACTTGACTCGACATCAACCATGGGCCGGCTCTGTTGGAACGTCCTTGGACAGCGTTACCCAGGCACTCCTGGACTGATTGACGTGTAACATACTAGACTTGACAGGCCCGGCGCACGAGGCGTTATAGATGGCGTGGGAACCTTTGTTCGAGATTCGTCTGGCTGACGGTCAGTTGTTTTGGGTCATTGCATTTGAGGCGTACTCTGGCCGTTGGAGGTCATATTCATGTGTTTTATCCTGCATGCTTGATATGTTGACTCGTGTAGTGATGGCGCTAGTAGTGGGGTGACGCGCCCACTGTACATAACTTACCCCACTATGGAATAATGATTTGACCAGCAATTGCACTACCTCAACCAGACACGCTTTCGCAAGAACACCATCACAATGAGCGACGCAGCCCCAGCATCGGCTGACGCTTCTCAGCCAGAGGCACCGTCCAAGAACGCCCTCAAGAAAGCACAGAAAGAAAAAGAGAAGGTGCAGTCTGCCCACTCGCATGTCCCGTCGAGCTGTCACTGACCAACGGGCAGGCAGAGAAGAAGGCTGCAGCAAAAGCTCGCGAACTCGCCGAGCGGGCAAAGAAGGATGCCGATGACGCTGCTGACGTCTCGGCCGACGCATACGGTAAGTCTGCACGAAGTGACTCTTTTCTTTACATCACTAACATATCGCAGGTATGTTACGGTGCTTTTCTAGACTCGATGCCGACCTTCAGGGCAACCCAATTAGATATTCAAGCGCGCGCGCTCACTACCAGCAGGAGAGCTCCCACTCTGCGGGTCAACCGACTTCAAGCCAACGGGCACGCCGCGCACCAACCTCGCCCACGTCTCCGAATATGAGGACAAACCAATAACGTTCCGGTGCTGGGTTGAGAACGCCCGTGTACAGTCGGCAAAACTCGCCTTCCTCAATCTGCGCCAGAACCTCAGCACCGTGCAGGCAGTCGTGGCAGCAAGCGAGAAACTGAGCAAGCAGATGGTGAAATATTGTGGCAGTATCAGCACAGAGAGCACGCTTGTGGTTACTGGCCTCGTCAAACGCGTACAAGAACCCATCAAGAGCGCCACCATCAAGGATTTTGAGATCCACGTCCAGAAGCTGTTCGTCGAAGTCAAAGCCGAGGTTCCACTGCCACTCCAGGTTGAAGATGCGGAACGGCCTCTGCCCGGTGATGCTGCAACAGAGGACGAGCAGAAGCAAGAAGAAGGCGGCGAGCGTCCGCTTGTCAGTCTCAATACCAGACTGAACAACCGCACCATAGATCTTCGTGCCAAGATCAATCAGTCTATCTTCGTCATCAAGAGCGGTGTCTGCGCGCTATTCCAGGAGTTTCTTTCCAGAAAGGGCTTCGTGTTGGTGCATACCCCGAAGATCTTGGGCGCTGCATCTGAGGGCGGCGCGAACGTGTTCGAACTCAAGTACTTTGACCGACCTGCGTACCTTGCCCAGTCCCCTCAATTCTATAAGCAGATGCTCATTGCGTCGCGTTTCCAAAAGGTCATGGAGATTGGCCCTGTCTTCCGCGCCGAAAACTCCAACACTGCGCGTCACTTGACTGAGTTCACTGGCCTTGACCTGGAGATGGAGTTTGAGGAGAATTACCATGAGGTCATGGGCGTGCTGGAAGATTTGATGCTGTTCATTTTTAGAGAGCTGAACGCGCGCTACAAGAAAGAGACGGAACTCGTCAGGGGCGTCTATCACATCGAGGACTTTAAGCTACCAGAGTCAGGCAACGTGCCACGGATACCGTTCCAGGAAGGCATTGCCATGCTACGGGAAGCCGGCGAAGAAGTGGGCGACTATGATGATTTGACGTGAGCTACAGTTCACTTCTGTCTCTTGTGTTTGATTCTCTAACAGCAGTATAGGACCCCGCAGGAGAAGATGCTTGGTCGCCTGGTGCTGAAGAAGTACAATTCCGACTTCTACACGCTCGATCAGTTTCCGCTGGCCATTCGTCCAGCCTACACGATGCCCTCGCCAGCCGACCCGCTTCTGTCGAACTCCTACGACATGTTCATGCGGGGTCAAGAAATCCTTTCGGGTGCGCAACGTATTCATGACTCGGCGCTGCTAGCAGCGCAGATGCGCAAGCACGACCCGCCTATCGACCCAGAGTCTGCTGGTACCAAAGACTACGTGGACTGTTTCAAGTTTGGATGCCCACCACACGGTGGAGGCGGCTTTGGGCTTGAGAGGATAGTGCAGTTCTGGCTGGGTCTTCCCAACATCCGCATGTGCAGCCTCTTCCCCAGGGACCCACAGAGAGTCGCGCCGTAGACGTTGCTTCGCTGGTGAAGCAACACAGAGGACAAAGAAGAGTACGAGTGAGATCAAGCAAGCGATGGCACAGGCGCATCACGACTGAAGACGATCAAGATAGCAGGATGATCTATTTGCCTTACAATGTATGAATATGGAGATGAGGCGGGAGCCAAAACTTGCTCGAGTAGCCACACTGCACATTTCTTCTGCACGCCATCCTTGTCCCCATTTTGTATATCTATCGCCGTCTCACCATCACTAGTGGGGTGATGGCTAAGCACATGTCAACCCGTGAGCTAGATGCCGCCAAACGGCAGCCCTGATCTCTGGAGTGTATGACAGTGGAGCGTATGATACACACAGCTGGCGATGCCTGAGACATACCGTAGTGCCTAAAACGCGTATTGCAGACGTGCTTCCCCGTGGACTGTTTCTGGCCACGTGCCTCCTAAAGCTGCATATAGCTCGAGCGGGTACAGCGAGGTGATAGTTTGGATCGATCATCCGGTCTTGCTTCATATCTTTTTGATTACCTCTGCGGCAAGCTTCTTCTGGCCAATGTCATCAAGGCACCACTCGTCGACGGCGTGTACGGCTTGTCCAATGGCCAACGTCGTTTTGGCGGATCCAGCATCTATGTGAACGAGGCCATTCCTACCCACGGTTACTTCGAAGCCCACCTTTCCTCCCAGGACATCGAGCAGCGGGATGTCTCCTTTTGGTGCCAGCAGCCTCCTCGCCATACCGGGACTGACGCTGAAAACCATGCCTCCTTTGAGTAGTCCGAGTCCATCGCCCTTGCCCGTCGCAGGATCGACACAGGTGAGCTCTGGCGGCGAGTCCCGTGCCGCGCTGGCGACGCGACAGTAGACCAACGAGTTGGAGGTGAGCTGCGGGCGGGTCTTCTTGGTGGCGCCCTCGAAGGCGAGGTGGGGTAGTGTCGCAGGCGGAGTGTTGGGAGTGAGCAGGCAGTTGAAGTTCTCAGCGGCGGAGCCGTTCACCGTGGCAATAACAAGGTCGCCGGGATATGGCAGATACTGGCAAAGAAATGAGCATGGAAGCTATGAAGCAGTGGAAAGAGCCAAGTACCCTGCCGCTGTTGTACTCGACCGAGGCAGCGTTCTTCTTGGTGTCTGTGACGAGAGCGCCGGCAACAGTGGAGAGGACTGTGTTGGGCGGAACGTGTCGCAGGCCGGGGCCCAGCTTGAGTGTCTTTCTCTTGCCCGTGCCTGTGCCTATAGGCAGCGCGTCCGGTGGGATGGCATCGCCGGGGAGGACGAGCGTGGTGGTGGAAGTGGTGGCCATGGAGAGAGACGAGGTTATATACAGATGTGCTCGTTACTACTGTGTCAACCTTCAGCTGGTGACTTGAAAAGTAATACTTTCGTACCGTGACGAACGACGAACGACCATTGTTTGTGACGAGTGGGCCCGTGCGCGCAGGTATCGATAAGTGAACATTTTTGAAATTTCTACGCGACAACAGACAACAGACCGATACTGCCGCCAGCCTGCACCAACAGCACATCTAGCAGCGTCCAACTCGACGCCGACTCCATTGCTACCACGCGCCCTCGAGTCCCACCTAATCACGCCTGCCACCACGACACTCCCGCCGCCAACGATGAGTGCGCAAGCCGACCCCGCGCAGCGGGTTGCAATCGGGCTGTCCTTTGGCAATTCCTACAGCTCCATTGCCTACACCACCGGAGTGAGCTGCCGTGCCGCCTCCCGCCTAAGAGACGATACTGACAAATGACCAGGAAGGAAAGGCCGAAGTAATTGCGAACGAGGACGGCGACAGGCAAATACCTTCGGCTCTGTCCTACGTCGAGGGAGAAGAGCTCCACGGTGGACAGGCCAAGAGTCAGCTTGTCCGGAACGCCAACAACACCGTTGCCTACTTCCGCGACTTCTTGGGCCAAGAGTAAGCCTCGTCCTCCGCCTATACATGCCCCGCTAACGCCCTCAGGTTCAAATCGATCGACCCCTCGCCATGCCACCAATCGGCACACCCTTCGCAGCAAGGCGATAGCGTCGCCTTCTCCATCCGCGACACGGCCGAAGACAAGGAGAATACTATATCCGTCGTCGACATCACCACGCGCCATCTCAGGCGGTTACGCACATCCGCCTCCGATTATCTGGGCAAAGACGTCAACGCTGCTGTCATCACGGTGCCCACCAACTTCACCGATTCACAGAAAGACGCGCTGAAGACGGCTGCGAAGGGTGCGGGCATCGAGGTTCTGCAGTTTATCAGCGAGCCAACCGCCGCCGTTCTAGCCTACGATGCTCGTCCAGGCGCCCAGCTCGCCGACAAGATCGTCGTCGTTGCTGACCTCGGTGGCACCCGCTCAGATATCGCTGTCGTTGCCTCCCGTGGTGGCATATATACCATTCTTGCTACAGTGCACGACTACGACGTCAGTGGCTTCAAGCTTGACCAAGTTCTCATAGACTACTTTGCAAAGGAGTTCATGAAGAAGCACAAGTCAGCTGGAGACCCTCGCGAGAACGATCGTTCAATGGCCAAACTGAAGCTTGAATGTGAGGCAGTCAAGAAGGCCTTGTCGATTGGAAGTACTGCCAACTTCTCCGTGGAAAGCTTGGTCGGTGGCGTTGATTTCACAGCGACCATCAACCGTACTCGCTACGACCTGCTCGGCAACAAGCTCTTCGCAGCTTTCACCCGCCTTGTAGCACACGCCGTGGAGAAGGCGGAGCTCGACCCGCTCGACATCACCGAGATCATCCTTGCTGGTGGTAACTCACACACACCCAAAGTCGCAGCTGCTGTCCGCTCTGGCTTTCCCGACTCTACAACCATTCTTGCACCCTCCACCTCACCCACCGCCATCAACCCTGCGGAACTTCCAGTGAGAGGTGCTGCCATCCAAGCCAGCCTGATCCAAGAGTTTGAGATTGAGGACATTGAGCAGAGCACACATCCCATGGTCACTGTCACCCCACATCTCTCTACTGCCGTGGGCGTACTTTGCATATCCGGTGACGAGTCTTCGGGTGTCTTCCACGCCATTGTCGATGCAGAGACCCCACTGCCGGTGCGCCGTACAGCCACCATTTCGACACCACGGGAGGGCGGAGATGTCCTGGTCAAACTTGCCGAGGGCATACGGCACATCAAAGTGACGAAACCGGCAGCTAAACCCAAGAAGCAGGACTCGGAAGAAGACGACTCTGATAGTGAAGACGATGATAGCGAGGAAGAAGAAGAGCTCCGAGAGAAGACCTGGAAGGTAGGCAACGCGCTCAGCGAAGCTGCCATTCGCGGTATCAAGAAGGGGGGCAAAGTGGAAATTCAAATCAACATCGGCGCTGACCTGAGTGTGAACGCCATTTACCGAGAGTTGGGTGGTAAAGGAGGCGTTCGGGGTATTATTCAAGGACAAAAGGTACAGCCTGCGTCCTAGACAGGGTCGACGGTAGCACATAGTTAGCCATGAAGGGCGACACGATAGAGGCCTGGGGGATTCAGGCGCTACATTTGGAAATTTCCAATCGGAGCTCCCAGTTAATATGAGTGCCGATGCGGGTTTCTGTACTGAGCATGAACATATTCTGGGTGAAGTAGAACGAGATATCGAGGGGCTCCGAGACAACGTTATTGGGCCTCCTTCGAACAACTGCGTGATAGCAGATGCTGTATGACTTCAACATGATCTCCTCGTAAATCGAGTATCAATTTGTTGGTGATTCTCTTGTATGCGAGTGGCTTACTAAGCTTGATTGGCTTTGGTGCGTCACTCTTCCGGCGCACCTCACTTTGACTCGCCACCAGCATCTTCTCTTCTAGAGCTCCAACGAGTACGATAATGCCGTACTCAAATTACCTGTAAGTAGAGACGTCTGAAGGAGCTGCAACGCAAGGCACTGACTTGGAAACCTGGATAGTCCAGACGAACTGCTTCTTCACGTGCTTGCTTTCATTAGACCCTGGGACATCCTAGAGAGGCAGTCAACTCTCGCCCGATTCTGTTTGGTGAATAGGCAGTGGTATGACGTGGGAAGTAAGTTTCAATGTGCGACACGAGTATTCAGACGTCTTACCCGGACAGTTCACCAACTCTACAATTCGCCCTACCTAATCGGCCCAGCGTATGAACTTTTTGTGCGCACAATCTGTCCGTCGGTCCTTGCGCATATCAAACATAGCGCCCTTGCTGGTCTTGTAAGCAAAGGCTGAACAATCGTCTTTTGTGAGGCATCCACTGACGCTGTATATTTACTTCAGGTGAAGAACCTGGATCTGGGGCATATAGTGCACCACTCCACGAAGGCAACCACGGCGCGTAAGGCATTTTCGAAAATATTTCCATGTCACCTACTGACGCCAAGGATACATTCAGGCTTGCTCGGGAGGGCCAAATCATCACTCACGGTGTTCAAAGCGCCCCAGGCTAGCTTTGGTGTCAATAGTTGGGCTAGCCTGTCCAAGTGTTCGCGATTGGAGGTCCTGGATTTAAGTCTTGTATCCGAATGCATCAGCTTCCAGAGCCTAAACCAAACATTACGACAACTCACCGGCCTTCGAGAGCTTTACCTACCGCGGTGCTCTGCTAGTAGCAATGAACGGGCGCTATCGACGAACATTCGATGGCCGCCCGTGCTAAAGCATATCTCTCTGTCCGGCTCCATCTCAGAAGGACAAATAGTACGTAAGATTAATGTAGAGACTGCTTGTAAATGATACGCTGACCTAGTACTCTATGTCTAGTTATGGGATCTTCTGCGACAGCCAGATAACTTCCCACCTACACTGTAAGTCTCGCAGGCAGCACTGTAGTCACATCTGACCTCGCTGGTAGCTTCAGTCTCTCCGTTCTTCACAGCCCCAAACTTGAATACAGGGACATGTAAGTGCTTTCCGTGAAGCGGTCGGAAGGCAACCACTAATCACCTCATTTGCGACTCGACAGTAAAGCCCTTCTGTCTAACCTTTCGAATACTCGTACGTGTATGTCTTGTGTCAGAGGCTTGGGATAACTTGCTAATCTTGGGATTGGATGTGCAGTAACTGTCGTGGAGTTGAGGGATCTCCCAGCTGTAAAGCATGGGCGTTTTAGTACGTAATGTCTCTCCACGAACTGCATATGAGACGTACACTGACTTCGTACGTCTACTTCCAGATAACGTTTTGGACTGGCTGCCCAACCTCGTTAGTCTGAGTATTGCGGTTGGTACGTTTAATCATTCATACACCGCGTGAGAGTCTGAGAGACGCAAACTGATTCTGTGTGTGCACGCTCAGACTACATCGACACCCGTTTTGGTAGCATGCCGCCGCACCAATCTCCGATCCTCTGGCGTGAGTCGAGGCCATTACAATCACTCACCCTCCTAAGTTCGGGACAGACCAGTATTGATCCATCCCGAAGCTTTACTGCGGTAATGACAGGCGGTCCGCGGCTGGTGCGTAAGACATGCACTGACATCTTAGTTACAGGTCGACCTCTATGCATTGATCGACGAACGATGGTTGGGCCGGCTACGATACCTCTACATAGCTCAAAGCACAGGGTGGGAGGAGACTGACGAGGACGCATCGGAAGTCGGTGCACTAGGTATCCTATTGCACGAGCTTGACAAGGAGAACTGGATGGAGAGACGATGGCACTATGACAACGTGGCGACGCTTGGAACAGGCATCACATACGAAAGATGGGTTATGGAGACAGCTCAAGGGCCTCGTTTGAGAATATTGAGTAATCGCTGAGGTGTTTCGAGCAAAGCGATGTCGAGATTTGCGATAACACCAGAAGAAAGTATACGGTATGGTTGCCATCCTGCGCCACGCCAGCAAAATGCCACATCTTCATTCGATGTGTCTATTGGCTCCCCAGTATCCACATATGCCTTTCTTTGGGTCCTGACGCAGCTTCTTAATGAACTTATAGCACTGGCCTGATAAGTCCCATGTCTACATTCCTGCAGTGCTCATATTACCCGTATGACAGCAGTCTCCTGGATATTACAGATCTTCAGCTTTCTGCTAATATGAAATCCTTCATCTCCAGTGAAAAATCGTAAATTAAATGTGCGATAGCTTAGTGCTAGACGATCGCACCAAGCTCTCAGTGTGACGGGGCTCCATCAGTACTGCCGATGTGGACGCTGTGGACATCGGTTGCTCTGAGCGTGCGGAAATGGGATGGTGACGTGTTCCAGGTTCGGTTGAAGTATGATTTGTCGCTTTCGCTTCGACGTTCTTCAATGTATTCGGAAAGACTCTCGTACAGGCGAACAAAAAGGGTCGTATTTGCGCTTTTGTTGACCTGGCCCGCACGGTTGATATCGCCCACGTCGCGAGACCATCGAGCGTGGGTAATCGCAGCAGCGACGAGAGTCATAGCATATTCCCTTTGTCGTGCGGGACGTTGGCCATCTGAAAACCAGCTTGACAGCCTGTCTTTTTCACTGATGTCAATCGAGAGTGAGATTGTAGGATCATTCGCCGTTGGTTTCTAGAGAGGTTTAGGTACGATGTCAGTGTTTGTCTCGCGTTCGTTTTGTAAATTCATACCGATGCTGTAAAGAAAGGGCCCTTAAATCCCTGCATTGTCGGTCCTTGCTTGCTCAACCTATCCGCAATTGCGTAGTCTTGATCAGCTCGCATGTTCTCTGACTCACTAGAGCGAAGCAACCTTGTACCGCTTGTGATCAGATCCGCGACAACTGGCTCACAATCTTTGTAACCTTTACATTGACTACCTTCGCTCAAGTTGACCGTCACCGTAATATCTGAGGCGCCAGACCGATGAGGATTCGCGATACTCGGTCCAAGAGGTGGAAACAAGGACCGAACTGTAGGCTGCAATACTCCATAGGTGGTATTCGTCAAATCTTGTGCCGAACCGCTGGAGCGACGAACGCGTTTGACACCAACGAGTCTGGGAGCTTCAGGGTCTAGGCATCTGCTGGGCACCGTTTGTGCGGCTGACTTAGGAAGATGGTGGGACGAAAAGCCTTGTCCAGTGGAATTCATGAAGCCGCCTGGAGGCTCGTGTTTGGTTAGAAGACTTTGAAGGTTTGCTTGAGCCAAGCGCTCAGAGGGTCGGGAATCGAGCAAAACTCCCTGCTCACTGTGGCGGAGCATCCCCGCCATGGTAGTGAAGAAGGTAGGATTGACTGATGAACTTGAGAATGATCCATTTGAGCACTGGTGCTCATTATTTAGAGACTCTCTCGCATCTGTAAGATGATCTCCGGGTAAGGCATGAGTAGAGACTTTGTCTGTCGAGAATGGATCGTGTGAGCAATCATACGTGCCTTGGTCGTGTAATGAACTCCTTGCTTCTGTCGCCATGTCTTTGAACAAGGCCGAGCTTTTAGTATTCCACATTTCGTCAACCCGACTTTGAGCAGCACCCTCGGCCACCTTCACCAAATTGAGTTCCTGACAGGCCATTTCGGCCATCGGCTGGTTGGCTTCAACAACCTTGCGGCGCGCTGTGCACGTCTTGATAGGGCTTCTCTCGCCAGTCTCGGCAGCCTCTCGAAACGGCCTCAGTGTTTCATGCAAATTGACATCTCCATCTGGTCCATCGAAAGCGAGCGAGCCTTCGATCCTTCCGCGAGCATGCGCGTATCGACTTGTGTCTACCCATTGAAACGGCGAAGCCTCCCACTGATGAACAGAGACTGATGCAGTCACGAGGTTAGCAGATATCTCACGCATGCTTGACACGAACAGAGTTCACTTACTGTCATGTTTCTGGTGGCCGGTGAAGACATCCTGGCCATCGAATTTCCCTAGCTGCTTATGTAGGACTGTTGTAACAGGAAGTCTCCCGAACGTCTCAACATAATGATTCCTCGCAGCAGGCTGTTGTGTTACGAAGCCGTTGTCTTTGTGCTCAGTGCTCTGCACCGTCGGTGCTTGACTCTGAGACTACACTGAGTCAGCACGGCATTCCAAAGACGCAACTTTAGTGCGTACCGAAACGTGCATGACGCTCATCGAGATTGGCCTTGACGTCTCCATGTCACGTCTGTTGGTACATGCTTTGGTCAATGTGCTCGCTTGCTTCGGCGGAAACTTGACATAGCCCACCGACGGACGTGATGATAGCAATTCTGTCTTTATGTCGTTCTCCGTTGTGATACGACGAGCGACATCCGCAAGAGTCATCGTGTCCGTCGATTGTGCTATCGCATAAGAATATGAAGCGGGTTTCGGCGTTCTTCTAGCACATGAAAACGAGAGAGGTGGTTGTACAGGAGTAGCAGCAGGAAAACTGCTCTTGAGATTTCGTGGAAGCTCGTCCTTGACGCCGGCGTGTCAATCTTCAGTCGCTGTGTCGATTGCCCGATGCCGTGCGCGAAACTGTTCTGTCTAGTTCGATAGTTGACAACCGATAATCTCGGTGGCCTCAGTACAGAGCGTGCGTGATTACTAAGAGCGTACTTACAGTGCAAGTCGAATAGTAAGGTTATTCCGACGTTCAGTGCCAAATTCGCCCCGAGTCACCGAATTGTGACAAGATCACCATGCAGCGAAAGACGCATTTGGGATTTTGAAAGACTCGTCCGGAGTGATGTACGAGAAAAGGTGAGGTGAGGCAGCGCGTTGACAGTATTACGTCAAAAAATGACGCTAAGGAAAGTGCGCTGCTCACACGAGGAAGTCGCGACGCGACAGTGAGGGGAAGCAGCAAAGTCGTCAACATAATGATCACAGTAGACTTCAGTGCTTCTATAGATCCGGGCCTTCACGAGGCTACTGAATACGCAATCACGAGTCAGGTGATAAGGGGCAGAAGAAGCTTGTGGAAGGATCTGAGGGCCAGTCCGACTTACCGAGCAGCAAGCGACTGCATGTAAGCTTTTGTTCTGGCTATAGCTAGCCGTGGTGACCGAACACGACTTCGGGCCAATACTGTTGCTTGAACAACCTCAAAGTACTTAGCTTTCTTTCCTTTGAAGATGAGCTAGAGTGAAAGCCACACGAGATTCACGCAAGCACTTCCGTCCCCAAATGATTGAATTTGAGACCAGGTTAGCAACGTATGTTTTCTACTCTAGGGAACTCGGAAATTTTGCTGACCTGGACCCGCCCAGAAACGTTCAGTGTTATTGGAATAAAGCCGTGCTTGGAACACTGAGATCGGGGCGGCATGACAATCGATTGAGGTGTTTGTTTTCTTAAACCATTCGGAGTAAGATGAGTCTGCGCAAGAGCTTTTAGAGCTGAGAAGATGTACCATGTTTGTAATTATTGGCACATCGTGAACCGCTCTTCTTTTGGCCATTTGTGGTCACACAGGTTTGTACCACTCAATGAGTCCAGCTCTCCTCGCTAACCGCCCAGTTGACAGCATCAAGAACATCGCCAACCTGGTGAGAACACATCGAGTCAGTGTTTATAAACATGAAGATGTGCGTACTTACAATTTTGCGCGGCTGGTATGCTGGTGTCGTTCCTCCCACGTACACGCCTATGCATTACGCCGTTAGTTTAAATGTATAGTTGTGTGTCAAGGAACATGACAAACCAGTCTCTACGAGTATGCTCGCCCATTCGCTGCCATAAGGACTCTTGTAATTGTTGCCACCCGCAATGTCGCTTTCGGGGTCTACAAGTGATCCAGGTACAACGTTAGTATGTGTCTCAGATGCACTCCGTACATGTACACTTACTGTCGCCCACCATGTAGACACGATTGAGCCGGCCGCTGTTCTTTCCAAAGAGACGGCGACGATGTGACACTAAACAATTCTCGGCGAATTCGTATGTAGCCTGATATGGCTTGCCCATGACAGTCTTGTGCAAATGAACGCCATTGCCTGGACCGCCCGTTATTGCAGACCAGATTCCTTCGAGTGCTTCACGAAAACCCCCCTGACCCAATCTGGGAAGAGGATATTTTGATGCCCATACGAGATCGGGATTGGAGAAGTAAAGCGGTGGCTGGCCGTCCTGCTGGTAGCCATTGTTCGGCAAGGTCGGGTTCCCATTTTTCGCAGAGAGGGTGCCGATGATACCACGGGTCGACAACAACAAGTCCTTGATGACCTGAGCATCGAGTCCCCAATCACGTGGATCATTGTAGACAAATATGGCATCGATTCGGAGTGACGCCGGCGAAGCTGTGGCGCCAATTGGCGCTGGCAATGGACGAGTAAACTTTTCATAGTACGGTAGCAAATGTCGTGAAAAGGGCTGATCGAACAAAGAGTTGAGATTAGTGAGGATCTCGACATCTTAAGAACCATTGATTTGACGTACCCTGAAAATTGTTAGCTTCGGCTCGAAGCTGCATTCGTACTTAGTGGAGTTTTGCTTCTATACAACCTACGAACCAGTAGGTCTCATAAAAAGCAGCCAACCACTTCGTGCCATATACATCATACCATATCTCGGGATACGACACCAGAATGTCAGCGGGTGTGACGACAGTTTGAAATCCGTATCTGGCGAACTTTTAGGTCTATGTCTGCGGCGGCAGCAAGCAATGCATAGTTTTTAGCGCGCACGTACGCCTCAGCAACTTTCCTGCAGTTGTCTTCTTCCCCGCCCACCACTAGTACAGTCTTATTGTGTTTGTATTCTTCCATTGCAGCAAATGGCGTGTGGCTCTGGACAAACATGGAAGTGTCTATGGCTACACCCAGCTTGCTGCTTAGTTCAGCTACACGCTCAGACTCACTATGAGACGTACAAGCATTAAGTCAGCGCGTGTCTCACACGCCGTCGTCGCTTACACTTACTGCCGACCGCCGCCATTTGTTAGAAGGATGAAAGGAATGCGCTGGGACTGCAGGTACGAGAGGGCTTTGTGTGCCCGAGACAAAGGATCAGAGCTTCGCAAAAGTACTCCATCAATACTGACCAATGTCAGTCGGGGTTCGAAGACTAGCAAGGCACCACTCAACTCAAATGCGAAAGCAAAGTCAGGGATATTACTTGCCACTGACTGTAGGGCACGGCGTGCACCAATGTGCCGAGCCTTTGTGCAGGGCAGCCTCAGGATGGGCCTGAGGGCGAGCATTTCACGGTTTAGTCAACTCAAAGGGTTCCCAACAATCTGGCGAATATGTCAACTTTCTCGGCGATCATTAGTCATCCGAGCTAGCACGCACCCCACTAGTGTGGCTCTATCTACATCGTGTCTTGTGATGCAGCTCGATCGTGTTTACCTCTTCCCAGCAATCAAAGGGATGATCAACCATGAGCGGCGCCACAACAACACGCGACAGTACCTAGGTGTGTTGTGTAGGTTCAAGATCCAGACTTGCGCCATTGCGCCTGTTCGAACACGCCTCCCAAGCGAATCCTCTTTGACGACATCGCCGACGACACCTGAGAAGTCCAGTATTTCTTTCGCTTGTGAACTACCTCATGTACAAAGAGCTCGCAAGCCACCTCGTTCCACTTGTCTCTTTGTGTTGATTCTTTGAGAGCTGGCATTCACGCCCGTGGTCCAGGCCCAACTCCATCGTGGACTCGCCCACGTCCAATCACATGGTTGTCTACAATTTCCCTGTGATATCGCTTATTTGCTGTGTTGACAAAGGGTTTACAGCAGTGGCTTTGTAACAATGATTAGGCTGAAGACTCGGCATTTGCCCCCCTGTGCTAAATGTGCTGAGGACAATAGCAAGGCCCCGGTGCATTCTCCACGCTCCTTCTGCAAACCTTGCGACAAAGAACACTTGGTGGAGATTATCTCTTATCCTTGTTCGAGCTCGACTATAAGTCTCTTGTGTTCCCAACCTTGAGATTCAACACGTTACATCTCTCAATCACTACATACTTCAAGCTCTTCAATCACTCTTTCCACCAAACAACTCTACATTCAAAATGGGTGTCGTCAAAGGTCCAGGTTGCACCGTCCAGCGCGACGTCGTCAAGGGTCCCGGATGCACCGTCCAGCGCGGTGTCGTCAAGGGTCCCGGATGCACCGTCCAGCGCGGTGTCGTCAAGGGTCCCGGATGCACCGTCCAGCGCGACGTCGTCAAGGGTCCAGGATGCACCATCCAATAGATCAATCGGTGAATTGATGGACTGAGTGTCTCCGAGCCGAAAGACCTCAGCCACGACCATTTCGGCCAAGTTCCAATTTGCTTCTTCAACACCATGTTACGCAAGTCGAAGTTGAGCGCTGTCCAGCCGATCCCCTTGAGCATGGACGCCGCTCTCCCTTCCTCAAACGCCCTTGCTCAATCACCCCGATCAGCCGTCTTCTCAAACCTGCCATATCCGTGGTACGACCGATCGAACACGCTCAAGCTTGCTCCTATTAGTATGAGGCCAAAACCGTTGGAAGAAACAAGGGCTTTTCATTCGTCTTCTTAACTCTCGCCATGCGAAAATGTTTATTCTAGCTTTTTGGTGGAAGGGTCTACGAATCACAGAGCTTGATGAGAAACTTCCGTCCCCAATTTGACTCAAGTGATGCGTGACCTGATTGTGAGCATGATCAACAAAGTGAGGAATAGTAGTAACGTCCGTCCCTGCGTAACGGGACACCCTGCGTGGCGGGACGCCGCGGACACCACCCAACACAACAAATGCAACAACGGGCTAGAGGTATATAGACTCTTGGGATAGCAGCCTTGAACTACAAAGTTTATCCCTGCTCGAAGTCTTCTAGAAATAGGTTCTACTTACTGCGCAATACGACAATTTGGTGTAAGCGTTGAGCGACCGCCTCGCTTTGGCTAGCAGTCAGTGCATCAAAAGCTTATGCATCTTGTTGAAAGTCTATTAACTTACAGCTTATTCAATTATTATCCTATCCCGAGCACTGCGTTCAAGCTTAAGAGGTTGTCGTGCTGTTGTGCTAATTCCAAGTTCACCTACTTCAAGTGCCCAATGAAGAGGCCCCGCACAGCAAGCTTAAAGTAGCTTAGCGGGAGCCTATCGCCGCTAACACTGGATCTGTGGCTGTATGGCTGTGTGGCTGTGTAGTTGTGTGGTTGTGTAGCGGTTTTGCTAAGCGCTCCAAGACACCCCACCATCATCCTCAACTTTCTCTTTTTAGGCTTCTTTCATAACACGTGCCTACTATTAAATTGGAATTTTTGTCTACTTCACCTTTGCTTACAATTCTTGCTAGACGGTTGTTTTTATTACTACCTTAGATTTAGTCTAGCAGACAAGTGCTACTTCAGCAATGGCACTGCTTAATCTACCAAATGAGTTGCTCCGAAACATATCAGAATATCTAGGATCTGAGAGAGATATCAACGCCATTGCACAAGCAAACCGCCACCTTTACTGTCTCCTAGATAGCTATCTTTACCGCTGCAATATACAACAATCTGGAAGCTTAGCGCTGTTGTGGGCTGCCCAACATGGCCAAGAGGCGACAGCACAGAAGTTGCTGAAGGAAAACGCCAATCTACAGGCCACAAATAACAATAACGAGGCACCGCTGTTGTTTGCGGCAGCAAATGGGCATAGGCAGGTAGTAAAGCTGCTGGTTGACAAGGGCGCCAAGGTCGACGCGCAGGGTGGACAACATGGCAACGCACTCCAGGCGGCTTCATTTCACGGCCATGAGGCGGTGGTGAAGATGCTACTCGATAAGGGCTCCAACGTCAACGTGCAGGGTGGACACTACGGTAACGCACTCCAGGCGGCTTCAGAAGGAGGCCACGAGCAGGTAGTCAAGCTGCTGCTCGACAAGGGCGCCGACGTCAACGTGCAGGGTGGACACTACGGTAACGCACTCCAGGCGGCTTCAGAAGGAGGCCACGAGCAGGTAGTAAAGCTGCTGGTTGACAAGGGCGCCAAGGTCGACGCGCAGGGTGGACGCTACGGCAACCCACTCCAGGCGGCTTCATCTGGAGGCTACGAGACGGTGGTGAAGATGCTGCTAGACAAGAGCGCCGACGTCAACGCGCAGGGTGGATACTACGGCAACTCCCTTCAGGCGGCTTCAGGTGGGGGCAATGAGGCGGTGGTGAAGACGCTGCTTGACAAGGGCGCCAACGTCAACGTGCAGGGTGGACACTACGGTAACGCACTCCAGGCGGCTTCAGCTAGAGGCCACGAGCAGGTAGTCAAGCTGCTGCTCGACAAGGGCGCCGACGTCAACGCGCAGAGTGTAC
>Ga0265798_10000648_pt1 | contig 56640 bp, 45 predicted proteins | sample P3T30metagenome_FD_192430 | JGI IMG/M metagenome (GOLD analysis project Ga0265798, IMG submission 192430) | Plant litter microbial communities from East Loma Ridge, Irvine, California - P3 T30 | ecosystem: Environmental > Terrestrial > Plant litter > Unclassified | place: USA: California... | reverse complement strand
CAGGCAAATGAAGCAGATGGCCGAGATGAAGAATCCGACGGCTGTTAAATATCGTGCACCCCCATAGCGATCGACCATCCAGCCTACCAGTGGCGTTGCCAATCCGGGCAGCACCATCGCGATCCACAGGAGCGACGTGCTCTGCGCATCCCATCCGAACGCATCGTTGACATGGATTGCAAGCGATCCATCAAAGGACGTCAAGGCAGTCGCGAGCGCGAACGTGGCCCAGAGCGCGGTCAAGGCTCGAGGCGAGCGCAAAAGGGACCAAAAGATGAGCGGCGTGCGCTTGCCTCGTTTGGCGTCGCTTGCAGATTGGTTGGCTCTCGGCTCAACTATGAGGATGCGTAGAATGAGATCCGCGACGGTGACGCCCAGCACCATTCCCCAGAGCGCACGATTGCCGCCGTGAGAGTAGGCCAGCCCTCCGAGTGTTGGGCCAAGCAACATCCCAATTATGATGCCCAAGCTCGTCAGACCTAGATATCCACGTCTTTGATCTGGAGGAACGGCGTCGAGGATGAGTGCCATCGTCGTTGGCCATACGACCGCAGATGCTACGCCGATGAGCACGAGGCCGGCGATCCAGCGTGCGATCGATGTGCCAAAGAACAGGAGCAAAATGCCAATGAATTGTGGCACCATGGCGAGCAGAAATAATGGCTTCCGGTGGAAGCTTCTATCTGATAGCCATCCGGCCAACGCTGTGCGAAAACACCTTTAGCCTGCCTGCATGCCCACATTAAACTGCCCCCAAGTCGGGAACTTACGGGCTGAAAAGACCGTCGCCGCCGCCAAAATTGCAGGCAATACTGCGACGTACGTCGCCACGTGCTCAGGATTGACATTGGCGGTGTTCAGAAGAACAAATGGCAGCACTGGCGGAAGCACGCCATATGAGAAAACATCCTACGAAAGTCGCGCTCAGTTCGTCGTTCGTGGGAGATGTCGTTTCACTTACCGAGAAAGTCGCTGTGCAACAGCACAGCAGGAGAAGAAATCTTGATGCTCTAAAAGCCATGGCTACCTTTCACCTTCTGCCGAATATGGCACACGATGCCGGTACCGCAAGTTGTAATCGAGGGATTTCGAAATAGGCTCTGGGCACGCCTTCCACAATGCCATATAAGGTAGGTTTGCACACGTCGTCTGGTCTCGATCGCCGTGACAATAGATCTGGGAGCCTTTCAGCAACGCACTGTTCTGGCAGGTAGTGCCGCGAACCGCGAGTCTACAGACATCGCTAAGATATAGGGCGCAGCCGCGATCTGATCTGCAAAGATGGCGGATACCACTCATTACTAGCGTCCAACTCAAGCTAGCAAGATCGTCGTGGCGTCGATCTTAAGCTCGACCTCGTCACCTCGAGTAGCGCTGCCACCAGCTGCATGCACCAAGTTTGTCAGTGGGACCTAAGGTCCGTAGCGAACCACAGGCAAAGCTCTGCTCTTCTCCGATAAATACCGTCCGGCTACCGCGGGAGCTGTAGCACATCCTTCACCAAGTATACATTATGCTCCTAGCAATCTTGTCCGCTCAACAGTCAGGATGCACATCGAGCGACAGTCCCCACCTCTTGCAGCAGACCAGCTCGGCTCCATCATTCTAACATGTGCTGTTATCATCAGTCGACAATGCATGGACGAGACTGCAAGCTTTGTTGCAGACCTCGTCGATGTTCAGAAGCAATCCCGCCAATTTGCACTCGATCTAGTGCTGAATGAAGACGACACCATCGAATTGAGCTTGCAAAAAGTCAGTGCTGCAATCGCATCATCAGGCACAGGCCAGCCAAACGCCATTCCGAACCCGGTGCCATCAAACGGAACAACGTGTAAAATCAGTCATTCTCCGGATTTGAATGGTTTGGAAGTTGACACAAGCTTCATACTGTCAAGTCACGCCTCGGAGGATGCAAGCATTTTCCAGCATGTGTATTCGCAGATTTATACGACGTCGACAAGCACGACAGTATCACAAATCGAGGTGATTGGATTACAAGACCTACAGTGGCTTGCAAGTCATAGTGTGCACTCACTTCCTGTTGAGCAGCCGATTTCGGGGGTGGACGTCTTCTCTAGATGCGCGGCAGAGAACCCACGTAAAACTGCTGTCGAAGCCTGGGATGGATCGTGGACGTATCAATTTCTCGATGAAGAATCCACCCGTATGGCGACTGTGCTAGTACAAATGGGCATACAGCCATTGACAATCGTGCCATTGATGTTCCCCTTTTCAAAGTGGGTTCCGGTCATGATGCTTGCCTTATGGAAAGCAGGCGCCGCCTTTGTCTTCGTGGATCCAGCTCATCCGCAAGCCCGTCTCGAGACGATGATCAGCCGAGTCGGCGCACAATACATCGTCGCCGATGCTTCGTTCTCGGATCAAATACTCGTCACCAACGCAAAAGTACTCTACCGACAGTCGTTGCTACCAGAACTTGTATCTGTACATGTGAGGTTGCCACAAATCGTTGTGGACGGACCGGCATATGTCATCTTCACATCTGGCAGCACGGGTGAACCCAAGGCAGTGGTGCACACTCACCGAGCCTTCAGCTCTGGTGTGATTGATCAGGGCAGAGTTCTTCGCTTTTCCGCAGACACGCGAATCCTCGAGAATGCCCCTCTTATATTCGCTGGAGCTATTGCCGAACTGCTCTTCACACTCTGCACTGGTGGTTGTATTTGCATTCCACAAGAGAAAGACCGTATTGCGGATCTCCCAGGTTGCGTGCGACGACTGAGGACTAATACGCTGATCGTGTCCTCCTCCTCGGCTGCAATACATGACCCCCTGAACTTTGTTCCCCGACAGACGCTGCTGATGGGCGCTGAGCCCTTGCCCGAACATACTGCAAGGCGGTGGGCCGAACTGCACGACAACTGCAATGGCTACGGGTCTACAGAAACTAACACTGTAGCAACATGCTCTTTAGTGAGCGATTCAGTTTCAGCCAAGTCTGTTGGTGCCGGCGGAGCACACCAATACTGGGTCGTCGACCCGCTGGAATACAACCGTCTTGTACCTCCAGGCTGGCTGGGTGAGATCCTTGTCGAAGGCTATGCACTAGCATCTGGATATCTAGGGAATGACGATGCGACGCGAAAAGCATTTCCGCCCACGCCACGGTGGTACTCTGCGATGACTTTGGGTAGACAGTCTGCGACACGATTCTTCCGATCTGGAGATTTGGGCCGCATCGCATCTGATGGAAGCTTGGAAGTTCACGGTCGAACAGATCCTCTTCAGATCAAACTCCGGGGCCAAAGAGTTGAGCTTGGCGACATCGAGGCCAACATTACAGGTCAATTTCCGAAGGGAACGCCTATCGTGGCAGAACTAATTCTCCCTCATGGACAGGACCGACCATCAATCGCCGTCTTTATTGCTACCAAAAATCTCGTGAAGGATCTGAGCCCAGTGTTCTTTGCCAAGGATCTTTCGGTCTCAACGGCGCAGCTCGAACAGCTGCGCGAATTGCAACAGAAAACACATGAGCCTTGGAACAACTCTCTCCCGGCTTTTATGAGACCTTCCTATCTGATTCCGTTAATTCAATTACCACGAACAGCAACAGGGAAGATTGATCGTCAGCAACTTCGGAGATGGAGCGGACAGTACAGTGCTCCGGACCTTAAGATCTTTGCCACGTCACAGTCCGATGTCGCAGTTGCTCAACCGCTGCAAACAGAGACCGAGGTAAAATTGAGAGACGCAATCAGCAAAGTCCTCAGGCTGCGGCACCCTCAGTTCGACGGTGCATCAGCATTCACTGTACTTGGCGGCGACTCGTTAACTGCCATACAGCTTGCGACGGAGCTGCGGAAACACGACTTGATTGTCTCCGCTGGAGATATAGTCCAGTCGAGAGACTTGACGTCCTTAGCGACAGTGCTGGAGCAAGCAGCGCGTCCTGCTGAAACTACAAATGGTGTTGCACACGGATCATGGTGCGAGGACTTTGATACCGCTTCCATTGCCAAATCGCTGGATATTTGTCCCGACCATGTATCTGCTGTTCTCCCGACTACAGACACGCAAGCACGCGCCATCGAGTTGGGCGCTGGCCAAGAGCGATGCTTTGTTTATCACTTCGTAATCCGAATTCATGGTACACTTTCAGAAAAGCAGCTGGCTGCATCCCTGCAGCGTCTGGTAGATCGACATGATAGTCTACGAACGATGTTCACACATGAGGAAGGACGCACACTGCAAGTTGTGCTGACCCAATCCACCATAAACCCGGAGATATGCGAGTGCGAAAATGAGACAGACGTACTTCAACATACGCAACGCATTACTCAGAGCAACGTCCGCTTTGGCGAAGTACCCACTAAATTCTGGCTACTTCGCACTCAGGGAATTCCGGCAGCGTTCATTTTCAGGCTCTCGCATGCCCAATTCGATGGTATGTCGATGCCAATCATATGGAAAACCTTGCATGGACTTTACAAGGAGACGGAGCTGTGCCCTGCAGCATCTTACGCAGATTACGCGCAAACCATCGTCTATCGAGATGTTGAGCCTTCCAAAGAATACTGGCGTCAGCTGCTCCGAGATTGTCCCTTTACAGATCTTGTTGAGAGGCCTGCGACCATGGCCAAGCAGCCGCAAAACTGTCACTTCAAAAGACGTCTATCTCTGCGACAGACTGCCGGCTTCACACCGTCTCTTCTATTCGAAGTTGCATGGGCACACGTGCTCGCTTCAAACTCACATGCATGGGTGGTGTCTTTCGACCACATCGTGTCTGGTCGACAGAATTGGGGCCAGATTCCAAGCCAATTTGACTTTGGAAATCTTGTGGGCGCGTGTTTAAACGATGTTCCTGTCGTTGTTACATTCCATGCCGAGCAGACGTTGCAAGAGCTGATGACTTCAGTGAGAAGTCAGCACGTTGAATCGGCGAAGCATGAGACTCTAGGATTCCGGAGTATATTGGGAGAATGTAAGCCAAACCACTGGCCACGAAATGCACACATGACTAGCAGCGTGCAGTATCGCGGCTTTGAGGAGACGGAATCATTCACACTAGGTGCTGCACGGTGTGAAATCGAAATGGTGGAGAGAAGCATGGATCTGGAGGACCTGACAGTGCTCGTTACCCCGGACAAGAATTCTGCCAGTGGGCAGTTCGATTTGGAGTTCCTTTACTCGGATGAAGTTGTCGACGAGGCACAGGCCGCAAAATGGTTTGAGCAACTTGTCCACAATTTGTCCGCCACAATGACCGAGGGCGCGTGGGATCAGCCTATACTTCAACTCTGGGGCAGCATACAAGCATAACGTGTGGCGAGGGTCTAGTAATTTTGTCAATACCGCAAGCTACCTTCAGGCGAGCCCTCGATTGAATTGATTTAGTTATGACTGAACGGAGGTGCAACCATCCTGCGTTATTCCACGAAACTTATCCCTGCCGGCCGATGAATCAATGCGATGTGCCTCAGATGCCATTGTGTTCAAACTGTACGCTGTATTCTCTCCACTGTGCTGGCGACAGCTTTTCTATCAGCCGTCGGAGAGACGCTCGATCTGTTTTGCCTGATATGGTCAAGGGACGGCTACGGATAGGGAGCCAAATGTGAGGCACCATGTAGTCTGGGAGGTCACCGTTTGCCGATATTTTCGCTGTGAGTGCGATAAGGCACGATTTTGATACTGCTGACTCGTCCCATTTCATGAGACATGTGGAGGCATTGGAGGAATGCATTCGGGTGCGGCCTCCAGCGAAAAAGCCGACCACAGTTTGAGTCGATGCGTCAAAGTCTGAGAAGCAGTCGTAGATATGACCAGGAAGCAATTGATTCAAATAGTAATCGATTTCCCCTAGTTCAATTCGCTCGCCGTGATAGTTCATCTGGCCGTCAAGCCTGCCAAGGAAGGTTATCGATCCGTCTGCATGTTTTTGAGCAAGATCTCCCGTGCGGTAGAAGCTTGCCATAGATCCAGACAGTTTCCACGGGACAGTCGAGAGGAATGCCCTCTCTGTCTCCTCGTGTCGACCTAAATATCCTGTCGCAAGAACTCGGCTTTCAACGATCAGCTCTCCAGGCGCGCCATCTTCTATTAGACAATCCACGTTGGTAGGATCAGTAATCCACAATCGACATGCTCCTTGTATTGCTTTTCCGACATTCTGTGGATCTTGCGACGATGAAATCGCCGACGTTATTGACTGGAGTATAGTACCTTCCGTACAACCCCATAGCTGGTAGAAGAGTGGTGCCGACCGATGCGCCCATTTTTGAATCGCACGCTGACCCAGAGGCTCACCCATCACGCTTAGGACTTGAAGTGTAGGGACGTCATCAGGCTCCATAGTATTAAGCATCGTAGGGGACAGCGTGACATGTGTAATTCCATAGGCGGTCAACTGCTCTCCAACCTCCTTCGGCCCCGGCAGCATCATGTCTTTTCTTTTGGCGATGCATAGCGTCGCACCTGTGGCGAGACATATGCAGATCTCCATCATAGACACATCGAATATATACGGGTGGAATTGGGCCACCCTTGATGACGAGGTAACATGCAGCCGCTCGGCGAGCGCGATGCTCATAGTGGCTATCCCTTGATGTGTTTGGCAAATTCCTTTGGGTTTGCCAGTCGATCCAGACGTGAATGCCACAAATGCGATATCATGTGGCTGACCGAGCGGTGCTTGCGATTTATAAAGACAACCCTTGTTGCCAACAGCCAGTTTCGAAAATGCTAGCGCCTGGAAATCGGGCTTCGTCCAACTAACATCCTCGTCGTTATCATCCAGAAGAATTGTAAATACCCCTGCTTCTCGAAGCATCGTGAGACGGCGCGCCACAGGATGAAGAGGATCAACCGGTATGACAGATCCTCCAATGGTCATAATGGCGAGAATGCTGATCACTGCCCTTGAAGACAACTGGGAGCACAATCCAACTCGATTTCCCGGTCGTATACCCATCTCCCGCAATTGTCTTGTTGTTTTATCAACCTCTTCCCACAGCTCACCATACGACAGGCGGCCATCGTAGCTGTCGATCGCAGTCGCGCTTGGCCGTGCGTGAGCCTGTGCCAGGAGAAGATCAGGCAAGGTAATCTCGATCAATTTCAGGCCAGTGGAATCGGTTTGCTTCATGTTCGTCCTCTCCATGGCCGGTCGGGGAGCTCACATCGATAACAGTGACCAGAATACATGATTGCGTGGACCATTTCCGCATGATATCTTGAGATCTTCAGATCTTCGTTGTAGAATCAGCTGGCTGAGTCCGTCAGAGGCGGCGCGGTGCTACCCCGGTGCAGTCGATAACATGTACAGTAAGATCTGCACTTTTTATGTTCGATCTCGTCGCGTACCGAGAGGCAGCGTGGTCGGTGCAGCTCCGACGTTCAACGTTGGCGCACTCATCACTTTTGGCCTGATGTTACATGACTGATGACGTTGATAGTGTAATGCATGACTTCCAACGTAGCTTAGCTCGTTCAAGGGCGCTTTTCCCTTGGCCAGAACGCGTATGACGTGCGTTGTTCGATGCCGATCGTTCCAAGACACTTACACGAGCAGTCCGATTGAGATCCAGTCGACATCATAGCATTGCATGATACGCAAGTGCAGCAACGCGAAGATCAGTCGACAAGATGAAGCTGGTGATGCGGAGCAAACAAAATTCCTCTGAGCGTTGAAATGAAAGGTCCTTGGTTTGCCAAGGAGCTAGGCACGACACGACGGATTCGTCAACAACTACGACCACTAATGCACTTGAAAGATGGACGTTCTTGTGGTATCAGTTCCATCTTAGTATTTCATGCTGCTATGAAGTTGTTCTGGCATCGGCAAACACAAACTCAGTGGCACATCACTGCCTTGAGACGCGTAACCCACCAATTTGAGAATTCTTGCTTGCGTTCAAGTACTGACTCCTCATAGCACAGCCTGTTTCATATTTCTCGAACATTTTGATCGCAGCATAGGTGCACCCTCGCGATGCTGACAACACCGTGTCTATTTGGTTCCAATTTCCACCACAACAACTCCACCCAGAATCATATTCACGCACCAATTGCCTGAGGATGCCAAAACACCCTCTGTGGATCCACCCGTTCCTTCAACTCTTCAAGCTTCGAATGAACCGCATCGCCATAATATATCTTATGCGCCGTCGCAGCATCGTACGTCGGGTCAACGTAATTGAGATACGCGCCGAATTGAGTCTGTGGCTGCGCTTTGATAATCGCGTCGTTGATGCCATTTATGAATGGCATGGACTTCTCCTCGAAGCCGTAGTTTTGGAACACCCACAGATTGTCTCGATCGGTGTATGCGGCAAAGCTGGTGTCTTTGTTGTTGATGTTCGAGCCAGGACCGCCGTGGAGATAGATCTCGATCCAGTAGTGCACGTCGCCAGCGGTCTGTAAATGGTCGTACAGTGCATTCATGGACTCTGCTGAGACACCGTCTTTCTCGGGTACCGACACGGACTTGGCGAAGAAATTGACATGTTGATCGTAGCCCGTCGGGTCGGTCTTCAGCGAGTCGGCTCGCGACACTTCAACGAGGAAATCGATCCAGCTCATTGACTTGACAGTGGCCTTGGAGGGTGGCAAAGTCCGGAGAAGCTCGTCTTTTAGCTTATTGTTGTACTCGTCGACACTTCCAAAGTAAATGCCGCTCACGCTGTAGGTGCCATTTCCGTCGAGGTAGAACTGGTAATTTGACTTGTCGTCCATGACGGAGGCGTTCATTGCGACATCCTGGAGGTGCAAGAAGATGTCTCTGAACTTATCCTTCGACTTGAAGATGCCTTCGAAGTCGTACGTGAAGTGCACGACGCTTGGTGGAGCCGGATGAGTTTGGAGGTAGAATTTGGTCACGATGCCAAACGCATCCCCAGCCCCTCGCATGGCCCAGAAGATTTCAGGACACTCATCGGAAGTAGCTTTCACGAGAGTGCCGTTCGCTAAGACGACGTCCATGGCGATGATCTGGTCCATGGCGAGTCCGTAGTGGCGAGACGTGTAACTGTACCCGCCGTGCGTAAAATGACCGCCAATACCTACGCCCGGACACGTTCCCTGTCGCATCACTCAGTGACTCATCATGCCTCAATGTACACTCTACTTACATGAGACAGTACTCTCTTCCCTTGATTCCAAAGACCACCCGCGAGGTTACCCAACCGTACTCCACCGCCAACAGTAGCAATACCAGACAACTTATCAACCTCTATAGTCTGAAGCGGTTGTAGGTTGATGATCATGTGCCCGTCCTGGCCGCCTGAGGAGTAGCTTGCGTAGCTGTGGCCGCCACACCTGGCCTGCACCTTTAGACCTGTCTGCGCTGCACATAAGACCGAATCTTGAATATGCTGCTCAGTAGTTGGGAGGACGACGACGGCTGGCTTATATTGCAGACGGCTGTTGAACGGTTTGACGAGTTTGGCGTAATCAGCATGAGATGGCTTCTTGTGTGGCACGACCATGCTTTCGAGACAGTTTAGAGCGGCATCGGTGGCTTCTAGAGACGGTAGTAGGTCTTGCCCACGTGCAATGGAGAGAGTTGCTGCTATGATAGCGAGGTAATTCATGGTGGGCGTATTGTCTACACAATGTAGCTGTTGTTGTGGTGTGACTGTCCGAGCTTTTGAACGAAGCGCAAAGATGCAGCATCGACTGACGAGCTAAACTTCGCGAGTAGGGACTCCATCTCACCATGACATACGACGACCAGCAGTTGCATCACGATCACGATTGTATTGGATGTGGTGCAGAATTGGTCGAATGACGTGGGTTCTCCGCACTCGTTCACTGGGACCTAAAAGTCCCATCTCAGAAACACGACTTTCACCTTCAATAATGTATCCTGAAGGGCGGTAAAGTAGATGCTTCTACTGATGGATGGACAAAGCCTTCTCAGAACTCTCACTTGCACATTTCAGTGTGTCTTGGAGTGCGACATAATGCATAGAAGTTCAAAGATATCATGAGATTCTGACTGTCTTGTATGTTTCCCGAGCACCGTGCCCATCGCTATACCTACAATTCACCATACGCTGCAGATTTTGCGTTCAGTGTGTGCTGAAGTGCGACACAGAACACCTCCTCTGAAACCCTCTAAGGGTCCATGAAGCCGTCACCAGCCATCTTGCAGTCGGTCTCGAGGCCAAAGCTCGCCTCGAGAGCGAATACCTTAGCAGCTGCGGCGGTATTTACGTCATTGCTACGACGGCCAAGCTTGGTGGTGATTTCGTTTCGATCTTCCTGAACACCGACGATGTTGTTTCGGCGGATATCGCGCTTCTCGCCCGATCCCTTCACGCACTTGCTGCTGTTGCCCCATTGCGCATCCGCAGCAGCCTTCCAGATGGCGGTAACGTCGACAGTCATCTCCGGCGTATAGTATAGACGACAATCAGCCTCCTCGTAAACAAATTGCAAAGCAATCCCGGACGTATCGTTCTTGCGGAGGCCATCGCGGTTGTTCACACCGAAGCTAGTCCCGCGTATGAATGGCAGATCGCTATAATAATCACGGCGTAGCATGGAGTCATTCAGCGACTTATTGAACCGAACGGCGTATTGGACTTGTTGTTGGATATAGCTGAAAGCGAAGTTGTTTACGCCCTTCACACCGCCGATGGCCTGAAAAGTTTGTCAGTGAATGCATTTAGAACATCACTTCGGGACATACCTGGATCGGATCCTTGTTACTGCGACCACCCATTGCGATAGTCTTGACGCCAGCTTGCTGCGTAAGGAACTCAGTGAAGATGCCGCATGTCGAAGCACAGTATCCGTCAGTAACGATGACAATATTCTCTGGCTTGAACTTGGGTGGACCGGTCACGTTGGCCAACGAGTTGTAGCCGGTCACGTTGATGCCACCCGAGTTGGCTGGGATGAAGACATCGGATAGGTTCCAGCGGGCGAGGGTGGTGTACATGGCGCCATTGACCTTCTCTGGGCCATACTTCTCTGCCCATGAGGAAAAGGGCTTGCCATCTACCGTCGTGTCGGTATGGTAGTCGAAGTATGAGCTCTGAGCATTCTGAATTGTAACGTTTCCTTTGCCGGTTCGAGGGCCGAGTGAGGCAACAGCACTAAAAGCTTTTCCCATGAGATCAATTGCTTCGTGTGCGCGGAAGCGGCTAGCTCCGTACGGGTCCATGTCTGGGAAAAGCTGTTTGAAAAGGTCGTAGCCCTGGAGAATGGTACCGCCACCGTTTGCTTGGACGTCGAGGATAAGCTTCGTCTTTCCCTCTGCTAGAGCCTTGGGGATGAACTCCTGTGTTGTCTGCTGAAACCAATTTTCATACTGAACTGCGCCCACGAAATTAGGAATCGAGAGCACAGCAACGTGCTCGTAACCCGGGGAATCAATGAAGAAGCCGTTGATCAAGTTGACTGGGCCAGCCACGATAGGTACAGGATAGCCAGGGGCTGAGCCAGCAGCATTCACAGCGGCAGTTGAGATGATCTCGGGCTTGTCGCTCTCGGTCGTCTTGACGCTTGCGGTGCCATCATTCGCTGTGCCCCAAGAGAACCACTTCTTGGCAATGTCCTCGCCGCTGTTGATGCCACGCAAGTTGATCGATGGCCGAGCATAGTTCTGCATAGTGTATTCGGATCCATTGGCGAATTTCAAGGTCGTAGTATCGCCAGGATAGACGTAGCGCCCACGACCACCACCCGTGAACATGCCGGTAACAGTACCGCTGCTACCTAGACTGACCTGTGCGAGCTCGTAGAAGACGTTGTTGTAAAGAGCGTCACGGTCCTGGAGAGAGCCTCGCTGACTTAGATTCTCCAAAAACTCATTTGCGTCTTGGCCATCGATCTGGACAACCGGAGATGGGTCGTAGGAGATGTTCTTGAACTGGCTTCCAATGACATCTGCATAGACGAAGACACTGGGCAACTTCACTCCATCCTCTGAGACGGATACTAGCGGAACGGGGCGTCCCCAGAGGAAGATCTGACCAACCGAATCGGGGATGTAGCTGAAGTGTCCATCGTGTGCCGACTGGATGAGGGTGTACAGAGTCCAGCCGAAATCGTACTCACTAGTGAAGGTATTGGCGTCGATGTAGCCCTCAATCATATTGAGGCCCTGGAGGATGTCGATAGGAGGCTGCACCTTCTCCGCGTATTCGGCAGGAGGGCTCTTCAACTGGTCGAGGGTGCTCTGCCAGTTGATATAGGGGCGAATCGAGGCAATGAGCTTCCTAGCTGACGTGGCATTGAAGGGAACGCTGGACAAACAAGCAAAAGCAAGGCCAGCTGGGACATCTGTTTTCACTGTTTGAGTGCCGTCGCCGTACATGAACTCGGAGACTTGGGCACATGGTGCCGAAGAAGTGCCATTGCCTTGACGAGGTCCGAGCGTTCGTGAAGGAGAGACAGGCGAGGCGCCAATGAGTGAGATCAGGCCCGCGAGAGTGAGGACGGACAGCTTCATCCTTGGGTATATGCTGGATAGCTTGAAAGGACTGGAATGATAGTTGCGCTTAGATGGATTCGCAGTCGCAGGGCCGGAGGGGAAAAACGAGTGTGGTGCCGACGGCGAGGGTAGTGAGCGAGAGTCGGTGGTTGTGAGCGAAGTTTTACACAACGGCAGGTGCTTGAAAGTGAGGGAAGGCGCGGTTCCCTACTTATCACGTGCGACCACGCTAAGGCGAATTGATGTTGCAAGCAAACGGGTCACACCAATCACCCGTGAGTCTCTTGCCTATCACACCTATATATAAGGCTGTCAATCAGCATGCCTGCAAACGGTCGTACGATTGAGATAGCTGAAGTGCCGCTGCCGGCAACATCTTCGCGTCCTGCATGCAAGTTCGAGTGCCTGCCTCGAGGCAGCAACGGGCCTTACGAGTTTCATTCTCGTTGTAAATTGCACAAGCCTTGAGGAGTGGGACGTTAGATGAAAGAGCACCAAGTAGTTACTCGTGGAGAACAGGCGTGCAACTATTCTAAGGCAAACCGTCGTGGTTGACTCGCGTGGATTAAGTGGGGCTAAGCTTCCGTTGGCATGGCACTTCACATCTGACCTCTCGTTGCACCGCAGCATATCGAACACATTGCTGTCCAACATCCTTTGCATATCAAGTCTCTGCGCCTTGGAGCATCGTCACTGCGTTTTAGTCCTCATCCACCAAGACTCGCAACATCAAGCACGCCGTATCATACAGCCATATGGGCAATTAGGCAGACCACAGCAATCTACTCCATGTAGGACCGGCTTTACACACAGCAAATTTGATTGCGGTAGTCTGGCGCCCTGCACAGATCGCCGTCCTGCGTCTCGCCTCCGCAATACTGCGCCGGGAGAATTACAACTTTAGGCGAGCAAGTGGCACTGAATCGTGAAACTGGGTCCTGTCCCTTGCCTCACTGTCCAGGTTCAACAAAAGCACCACGAGAAGTAATTTGGCGCTTCATCTGTGATCCCGACGGTTGGGGTCGTACTGTCACCCCAGCAACTTTGTTCTCGCATCGCACGAGTGTCGTAGCACAACATGAGCGCCTCGTCACGTTTGATTCAGGTCCTGCTGGATCCTCAATGGACCGTCAGCGGTTTTATCCGCAATGCATTTGTGCCCGGGAAATCTTGAAGTGCCTGATGTTCGCGAGCGAGTGCTGCAATATAAGCAAAACACCCGCTTCTGTTTGTGATAGTGTTACAGTAATAACGTGACGATGCTGAACGCTCCGGCGCACGACCTTCGTGCAACGACCCCTGCCCTGTCCCCTTCTCTTGTCCATTTTATTTACATAAACAGCCTGTAATCCTCCGTCTTTTAACTGCGAGTCCGCGTGATCTCGCCACTAAAGCAATCCTGTCCCACAATGATCCAAACAACAAGTTTGTGCACCCACTCACACTTTCAACTCCATCGAACCATCAACGAGCGTCGAGTTCGCACCATGATGGTGTTGTCCCTCCCTCAAGAGGGCCTGATATTTGAACCCGAAATTTAGACACAAGGCAACACCCAGGCCCACACACACTACCAGTGGTCCTGTCAGAGCATCAAAGTCCTTACCGCTGCGCTCCAGAATCAGCTTCCTCCTGTACATGTACATACCGTAGCCCCAAGCGAGTGTAAACAGTGCGACACATGTATATACGACGGCGAGGGCGCGTGCGATGTTGTTGCCCTCGCCGGCTGCGTTGTACAAACCGAGCGACAACGATGCAAGCAAAACGCTAACATGCTGCCACTTGATGAATGTGCGCTGATTCGCAAGCCACACTTTGGCTTCGACGCGTACGGGGCCTTGATCTTTGATCCAGACGCCCGGATCCCGGATGCCAGGCGGCAACTGAGTCTTGCTGCGCTGCTTGCGAGCATATTTCGACGTGGAAAAGGCAGGGAAGAGAGATGTGAGACCGCCAGACTTGGTAATTGGACCGTCGTCTTCGTCCGAGTCGTGCTCTTCCTCCACGACCTTCTTGTTGGCTTGTTGGGACTGAGAAAGCTGTGACAGATGTGAACCGACGATTGGGGGTCTGACCACGAGCTGCGAATGGGCTGCTGAGCTTGCGTTCTTGGGCGCTGAGCGCGCCGCTGGTGAGCCTACAGGCGAGGCGATGGATGGACGGAAGCTTGGGCTTGCGCGGGTGCCGAAGAGCGAGCCTACGACGAAGTCATCCTCTGCGGCTTTGCGCTTACGCTCGTTCTCGTCGTCAAAGGCTTTCTTAGGCTCTTTGCGGATGTCGTTGTCCACTTCGCTGAGCCAGAAGGGGAAAGTGTTGACATTGTCCTCAAAGAGCTTCGCGGCGCCTTGGACGAACTTGGAGAAGCGAGGCGATTCCTTGACCAGATGCGAATTTGTGAGATCCTCAATCCACTCTTGCTTCTTTGCTCCCTTCTTCACCTTGATCTCGAGTAGCGCATATGGAAATTTGTGGATTTCGCCCTTTTTGATCGCCTTGAAGGGGAACTCCATCCTGCCGCTATCGATGTCGCGGCGGTGCCAGTCGTCGGGGTCGCGGCAGGGCCTGTTCGTGTCGAGTGCATCCTCGCGAATCATGGCTAGGTTGGTGTCGAGCGAGATGCGAACATTGTCATCGCCCGGAATCTGGAAGGCAGTGCGGGTGTAGTTGGCTCTCAACACTGGCTGTAGCTTCTGCTCCAAGACGAAGCTCTGTATATCCGACACGGCCTTCTTGAACTGGTCTACCTCGGCCTGGTCTTTATTTGAGCGGCTCTCCATCTTGTCGATGCTCTTCTCCATATGGTATGAGTCGCGTAGGAATGCCTGCACATACTTGGCCTTGATGGGGAACCGCACTTCTTCTGCAGCATTGCCCTCTTTGATCACTTTCTTCTCGAACTTGATCTCGGGCTTCTCTTCCAGGTGGCCATACCACCTCAAACGAAGAGAAGCAGCGTCTGGTTTGCTGTTGACCTTGTCCGTGTAGAGCGAGAAGTTGGGGTTATCGAAGTAGATGGACGTGATGGTGGGGTCGCGTTGGGTGCCTTCTGCAATTTTGGAGGTCTGCGGGTTGTATACGAGTACGGGAAGACGGCGGAGGATGACCGTCTTGACTTCGAAGAGGTTGTCCATGTGGACCCAGACTGTACTTTGTTAGTTCTGCGTGTCTCAGCTTGGGAAGGGTCAATATACATTTGAGAGAGGTGAAGCCTTCCCCATGGGTACTGGTCTCGGCGAGGGACAGCTCATCCTTCGACTTGCCCTCCAGGCTCTGGCGGACAAAGGAGTACAGCGCCGACAGCCGATATAGCAGTGGTGAGGCGTCTTCGGTGTGCAGTGGGTGTTCGGCCAGGCGCGTGTCTATCAGGGGGCGCAGGCGGTATTTGGCGGCGCCGTGGAGCTTGTCGTGCTTCTTGGTCGCCTTGATGACGGCGGTGAAGTTGAGCCTACTAAAGCTCTCGAGCTCTTTCGTCTCCTTGGTGATGTGATCGAGCTCCTTCAACACTTCCTTCAGGAGCTTCTCGCGGTCTGTCTGGCTGAGCTCCGGCTTTTCAGTCGCATCGGCAGCGTTCTTGGCACCTTCGTCCTTGTTTTCAGATGGAAGGACTATGGCCAATGGCTCGAGTTTCTTCTCGCATGCCGAGGTGCGATCGCGTAGCTGCTGCGAGATCTTCTGGATGAACTTGTGCACTTTCTCCATCTGGACGTTGGCGAGCTCCGTAACGAAGTCCTCGAGGTCTTCGTCGGTCCACGTGTCGTCATCTTCGTTGTCTCTGAGCAGCTTCTTGAGCTTGTCGTATTCGATGTACTGGTCCTTCCACGGCGCGTACACGCTTCTGCGCAGGGTTGTGCCGAACTTCATGGCCGCACGTCAGGGAGGGATTCAGGTGTAGGAATGCCGGCGCTAGTGTACCAGCAATTGCGTCCGGAGTGATGTTTAAGAATTATCGCGAAAACACAAGTGAAGCTTGATGGCCGGTGCATGTGGAGCTCCTGCACCAGCCAATGTCCGGCTCCAATGGCGCACGTGCGGGCATATCCCGCGTCTCCGTCATAGCTGCCGCTTGCTTGCGCCTCGTCCACCATCAAGAAAAGAAGAGCCAGATACAGCTGTCTACAACGATACTTGGATGTATTCAGGCCATACTGAGCATGACAATTCCTCTATCGTGACCCTCCTATGAGTCTTGCCCGATACCACAGGTCATTACGTTGTGGAGCACGACAGAACTTGCAGGCGTACCCTGACACTTTCCAGTATTTTCCAAGCGAGAATTCAGATCGTCTTCTGCCCTTTGAAAGATTCGTTGTTCCGGCCGTGCAATTATGCGAGCAGATCTGAAGTCACAAGTGCAATGCGCTGCTGGAGCGAAACGTCAGGTGACTGCGTGTGCTAGCGTGTCCCGAGGTCGATTGCGGCACGCGAGATGTCACGACCCACTCTCGAGGTCATCTCAACTCAACATTGCCATCACTCCAGCCTGGCCATACGTCGCTATTAGAAATTGTCACGACTCACAGTACACAAATCTTATCAGCACTTCAGCCAAAAAAATTAGCCGAGGGTAACATTCGTAGTACGGCAAACAACTGGCTTTGAATTTGACAGACACATCTTGATCACGATGGACCAGTACATTCAACAGTGTGCTCAAGAGGGTACGAAAAAGCATCGCACTCATATCACCGAGCTTACAGTCATTGGACAGACCAAGCCGCTCTTGACGAATACATGGCAAGTAGAACCGCCGGAACCTCAGCACCACTGGAAGACCAGGCACTCAGTAGCTATATGCCTAGTGGCTCTAGTCACGGCCCTCCCCAAACTTTCAATCCATCAATGAGCCTGATCCGTGGCTGCGTTGCTCCCAGCTGCAACAAGACCAAAGACCTCAGTCGCTGTTCCGCATGCAAAGTCGTACAGTACTGCGGCCGTGACCACCAATTTGCAGACCGCACAGCGCATCGATCCATGTGCAGTAAGATCAAGAAAGCTAGCGCAAACCTTGAGAAAGAGGAGCGTGCTCTGAAGCGCGAGGAGGGCGACGAGATCTTCGAAGAAGAGAGGGGCCACTTCTGGGGCATACACGAGACGCGAGACTACATGCGCGCGCGCTTTACCCTCGTCGAAGCGCTCCTCAAGATTAACACAGCTCTGGCGGTTGGCTCAGCCCTGGGCCACCTCGTCGACATGTTGAGCTTGTGCAGGGGCGATAACATGGGCGTTCGAGATGTTGTCCCACACTTGTATTTGAGATTGGGACGCGATCAGGAGGCATACGACTTCTGCATGTGGTGGGCTACGACGGTGAGAGAGCTAGATGTACGAACCGCATGTGAGACATACACTGACCTCGTACATTTGCCTCTAGGGCCAGGAAATGGACTACGACTGGGGCGACACCGATCTCCCATATCTAGACACCAAAGACGCCGACGTTTTTGGCAGTATCGAACCTTTTGCAAACGAATTCCATGCCCTGTCGCACACCGTGGCCATAGTTCTGATCAAGATCCGCTTGTTGATAGACTTGCAAGCGCTGCAGCGAGCAAAGGAGGAAGCCGGGCCACATGTTCCACGCGAGATACTGGATAACATACAACAGCACACTAGCAGCTCGGTCATTACGAGTGACCCCACAATCATCGAGCGGGATGATCAGACACCGCATATTGCCAAATTGCGGACGCAAGTCCAAGCTTTCTACGCTGTTGTCAAGAAGGCGAATGCCCATTTCTGGCCTGCACTTCTGCAACCAGGCGACCATCTCAAGGCGCGCCCTAATGGATACATGCACGGAAGTCAGAGCCACATGCAGCTCACACTCCAATACAGCTACAATGCGTGGGCGGAAACACCGGGTGCGATTGGGGTCATCAGAGAGCTCTCCAAGGCATGAGCGTAGGAAGGACGACTGTGTACACAATGTACTGCCCCTAGAAGGAGTCGAGATAGAAGATCAATAACGAAGTTGAGTGAAGGGGCCGAGTTCTTGTTCACTAAAATATGGCACCAACAAGAGAGACAAGGGCGCGTATGGGAAGACGCACCTGTACGGCTTGCACGGGGCGCGACGGGTTCGATTACAGCGAGACGACGGAAAGAGGTTGGAGGGGAGGCGTAGATAGCAATTCAACAAATTCACTTATTTGTCTTCTAGATTCACCTTCAATTGCATCCCAGCTTTCAACTTCTCTTCCTCGCGATGTCGGTTATCAGCGGCCGTAAATTTTCTTGTCGATCTTTTGACATGCTCACTGCGCATGTTATTCTCATGAAAAAGATATCAGCACTGTGAATATGACAAACATATGTAGAGCGCAATTCATAATAATGCTACAGCGTAACTACGTGACTACTTACACTAGTTTACGAACGTGGAGAAAGGGTCCATCGTCGGTTGGTAATCGCCACCACACCGGCATCGCACTAGCGTGCATGTAGGGCGCGGGCGCGAACGAAGAAAAATGAGTAATGCATTCCACTAGTTCACTAATAGTACGGGTACGCCATGAGTCAAAAAATTAGCCAAATCCTTTACTTCGTACTTCGTACAGGACCTCTCTTTACTTACACCTCAATCAATCCAAACGAACCATGGCTCTCACAGACGAAGAGCAGCCGCTGCTCAGGACGCTTTCGAAGAGCATTGTCGACGCAGACGAGGAAGAGTTGGAAGTGGACTTTGAGCCGTTGGACCCTGAGGATCCGAGGAATTGGAGGGATGGGTACAAGTGGTGTATTGTGCTGTTGCTTGCTTGTATGGCGTTTACGGTGTAGGTTTAGGTTTCTTTTTTTTCGTTTCTTTGCCTCCGTTGTTGAATTTCTCCGCTCCAATTATCATGTTTTTCTCCGGATCTTGTTTTGGGAGTTTGTCATCTTTCTCGGCTTTATGGCTCAAAAGTGTTGTTGAAGGTATTTCCCGAGCAAATTACGAGCAAGAGGTAGAAGACGATCTCGTCAGGAGAGAGCCTTGTGATTTCTTCGCAGTACGCCTACACAGCAAGAATATCGTCCTCATCATCCTTTCTATTCTTACTCATCTCACAGCCGAAGTCCTTCATTCGGCACACTTCACAGTCGAAAAAAACGGACATGCTAACGACAGCAGGACCTTCACATGCATAGGCGTCGTCCCAATCGCCAGCAGAATAGTCGAAGATCTAGACGGCCACTCAGGCTCATCATCAACATCCGCCCTCCTCGTCACCAGGTAAGATCACAAACAATCCCGCACTCCAACCCTCTTATCACACACCAACTAACACACCCTCCAGTAAGCCCATCCCCAAATTCTCCCTTCCCACAACCCCATCAACCCCCTACCCTTCTAACCAACCCCATCCAGTCTGGGAACTAGGCGAATCCACCGGCCCCCTCTTCATCGCCCCCCTCTCCGAACTCCACGGCCGCGCCCCCCTAATCCACATCTCCACCACGCTCTTCATACTCTTCACGCTCCTCGCCGCCTTCGCACCCTCCACACACATCTTCATCGCCGCGCGTGCGCTCACGGGCCTCGCCGTCTCAACTAATGTCCTCGCCCCCTCCATCATCGGCGACATGTTTGCGTCCGACCAGCGCGGCAGCGCAATGTCGCTGATCATGCTGGCGCCGCTTGTCGGCGGCGCGATTGGGCCTGCGATGGGCGGCGCGATTGCGCAGAGGTGGGGGTGGAGGTGGGTGCTTTACATAGCAGCGGCGTTGGCGGTGCTGTGTGAGGGGTTGTTTATGGGGTGTTTTGGGGAGACGTATCGGGCTGCTATCTTGCGGCGGCGCAACACGAAGCTGGGGAAGAGAGGTGGGGGTGGGGGTGTGAAGAAGCTGTGGCATTCTATTACAAGGCCGTTTGCGGTGCTGTTTGGAAGTGCGGTTTTGGTGGCGTTGAGTGCGTTTGCGGGCGTGGCGTTTAGTTTCTTTTATGTGATGAGTATTTCGCTGCCGGTTATACTCACGCAGGAATATGGGTTTAGTCCGGCGGAGACGGGAGCGGCGTTTATGAGCTTTAGTAAGACACAGCACCCTCAACCAGTCAGAGTGGGAACAACTAACACAATACTAGGTGTCGGATCTTTCCTCAGTGTCCTAGTCTGCAACTTCGGCCTCGACAGAATATACATCGCCCTCCGCGGCTCATCGCCCAACGCAAAAGGGAAACCAGAGTACCGGCTTCCGCTGTGTATATTCGGCGGCTTCGCGATTCCGCTCGCCGTCACGGCATTCGGTTGGGTTGCAGAGTACAGACTTCCAGCGCCGTGGCTGCTCACGTGCGTGTCGGTCCTGGGCTTCACGCTGCTCTTGACGATGGTGCCGCTGTCAGCATACGTCGTGGATGCGTTTGGGATGTACTCTGCGTCGGCGATGACGGGGGTTATCGTTATGAGGTGTCTTGCGGGCACGTTTTTGCCGCTGGGGGTTGCGCCGTTGGTGGAGAGGTTGGGGTATGGGTGGGGCTTTACGGTCCTTGGGGGAGTGAGTATGGGTCTTGCGGTTGTGCCGGTGCTGATATTGGTGTATGGGGAGAGGTTGAGGCAGCGGTCTGAGTTTACGAGGGATGGGTAGGAAGTACTGCAGGCTGGAGCATACGAGCGAAACAACCGGAGCATCTGTCAAATAAAACTAACGAATGATGGCTACAATTGTAGTTTATCAAGTAGATCAACACGCTATTATTTGCCAACGGATTCCTCGGACATATCTCGATTTTCGCTCGTATGTTCCAGCCTGCAGTAGAATAGCAGCGCTGAGACTTGATACTACGCACAGCGATCAGTTGTACTTTCGAATCCCTAACGAATTTCCTCTGATCATATCAGGGTACCTCACATTGTATACACACTCATCTAACATGCGCTCCCAAATATCCCAAGCACTCCCCAAATCCATACCAACACCCAAAACGCCTCGCCAAATGCAACACAACACAATATCAAACGCATCCACCTCACAGCCAAACCCACCAAAACAACACAATAACCGCCGCAAAAAAACCCACCCAAACCCTCCACCCAACCCCCGTCTTCTCCGCCATCCTCAACATCCTCCTCATCGTACCCTTGAGCCGATTCCGCGAATTCTCAAACTGGTCGTTCATCTTCTCTGCGAAAGCGGTTGAGTCGCGGATCTCGTCGCCGATGAGGTGCGTCAACTGAAGGACGTGCGTTAGCAAACACCGAGATAGGTGAGAGGTAGGGGTAATCGGGACGCACATCTTTCAACTGCTTAACCTTCCCCGTCAACACACCAACATGCGCATCATCATTCTGACTCTCCAGCTCATCCAGCACAGCCGCACTATACTGGCCCCGAGAATTCGGCGTCGCGGACCTCATGCCTCCATCCCTCACTCCCATACCCCCAATTCCATCTCCACTTCCTCCAGCGCCATACGAAGGATATAAATTCGATGCGCCAGGGTATGCGCTCGCCGCGGGCGCGTTGTAATTCCCACCGTAGGGCGAGTACGATTGCGGCGCGGGCTTGGACTTGTTTTTTGAGGGCGAGGCGCTGCGGTTGTAGGTGCTGAAGAGGTCGTCGCGTGCGTTGTTGTTGTGGCCGAAACTGGGTCGTTGGATTAGTAGGGTGCTTTTTCTTATGCTTGAGTTTTGGGAGAGTGGATGGATTGGGGCGTACCGGTTGGACATTGTGGTGGGTGCGCTGGGCGCGGGTGTTGTTCGCAGTGAAGGTAGGGTTTAGGACGTGAGAGGTGCTTGTGTTGAGCAGGCCAATTGCGGATGTGGAGAGGCCAGTTGTTTGGTGGTGGATTTTCTGGGTGATGAAAGAAGGATCGGAGCTTAGGGTGGCTATCGCCGACGAAGGCTCGTGGCCAGAACGTGAAGTGCACGTCGCAGGCGTTCCTTCCTGACAATTATCCACAAACGCAGTATTTAGTAGTGAGAGTGCCTAATCTTGGAACTTATTATCGACGGGTACACGGTATCTCAAGTAACAGACGGTGGCCTTGGAGACACATATGCACTTGTTCAGAAGTAGAACCTCTTGTGCTGTTACCTCGAAATAGGCTCCGAGATCAAGCTCAAAAGAAGCGTATGATCTCCACGCCCACAGCCACCGGATCCAAATGCCGTCTGTACAAGTACACTGAACCATGACCCTATGTGCATCATTCCATCCCTCATGCCAAAACGTGAAGACCACTTTTTCGCGTAACCATGACCACATCTCTCATCCTCTCAAACGAGATCCATAGAAGATGCCTGTAACGACCTCTCATCCCCCCCTCCCTAGTTCTTCAAGCCGATCTTGTTAAGCAAGCTACCTGACCGCCCAGCAATATACGCCTTATCATCAAAGATCTTAAGCAGACTCTTCCACACCTGCCCCGGATCCTGGCTCGCATCTATGGGCTTCCAGATGCCCGTCTTCTGGTAGTACGCGACCACGGGCGCCGTCTGCTGGTGGTACGTCGAGAGGCGCTTCTTGAGCGTCTCAGCGTTGTCGTCGGAGCGCTGAATCAGCGGCTCGCCCGTCGCGTCGTCGGTCATGGGCGCCTTGGGCGGGTTGAAGATCTTGTGGTAGGAGCGGCCGGACGCGGGGTGCACGAGGCGGCCGGTGATGCGCGAGACGAGCAGGCCGTCGTCGATTTGGAGTTCGACGGCGTGCTGGAGGGGCTTCTGCGTGGCTTGGAGCATGCCGTCGAGCTTCTCGGCTTGGGTCACTGTGCGGGGAAAGCCGTCGAGGATGAAGCTGGGAAAGTGTTAGTGAGTGAGGTAAATGACTGTTGGTGTCGTGACGCACCCATTACTGCACTCTTGGTTGTTCTCCAGCTCCGTCTTGATCATGTTGACCATGATCTCGTCGCTGACCAGACCGCCCGCGTCCATGATCTTCTTGGCTTCCCGGCCGAGCGGCGTCTTCGCTGCGACTTGCGCCCGCAGCATGTCTCCGGTGGCCTATGTGAATTAGCATTTCTCTGGCGGTCTATTACTCATACGCACCAGGTGACATGCGCAGAACTTGTCCTTGATGCGCGGTGCTTGCGTGCCCTTTCCTGCGTCTCGTGTCAGCACTTCTGCCCTCCTATAATCACTACCAAGCTCTGCTCCACGTACCAGCACCCGGTGGCCCCATCAGAATCATGCGCACGCTCTCCTGTGGCGCCGACGAGCCCCCTCCATTGCCAGCTAATCGGCCCTCGAGCTGTGCGATGCGCTGCTCGAGCTTGGAGACGGTGCTCTTGAGCTCGTCAACCTCCATATTTGTGGGTGCCATTGCAGCCGAACGGATGTGAGGGTGTGTGAGGTGACGGCGGCGGATTAAAGTAGTCGTACGTGTCGAGGCTGCTAGACGGCGGTGGAACGCGCAATGGCAGAAATGATGAAGAGCTTCGCGTTGCACACTTGGAGTTGGAGGCACGTTAACTAAGTTAGGCCCGGCAAAATGGCAGCTTGCGGCGCGCACGAACCGGAGGGCTGCGACCTCGGCTGCCAAATGACGTCGCGCTTTAGCGGCGCTAGACCCCTTCACCCTTTACTTGATATCTTGGGATGTAGGATGTTCTCTCAAAAGTTCAGTACGCTGGCTATGTCTGATTATCAGGCTCACGCTTGAGAGCCTTTCACATTGGAGGATTAATTGTATTCTCTTAGATCGGAGAAGGTCTTCCAGTTTTCATGACATCGTTTGCATCGAAATTCGATTTATACTCTAGGACACAAGAGCGAATTACAAGTTGTTGTGAATCCTACTTAGTAACAGATTGATCGGAGATGGTATCACTACAAACACACCCTTCCACCCTTCCACCCTTCCCCCTCATTCATCTAATCCTCCTCCCCCATAACCTTCTTCAACACCTTGATCTCCCCCTCATACCTCTCCACCTTCCCCTGACTCGCCACCAACTTCGCCAGCAAATACTGCACCCTCCCCGCCGTCTGACTCGGCTGACTCTTCAACTTACTCAACAACAACAGCTCGTTCTCAACTTTATCAATCGTCGCGTTCTCAATCTTCGTCAGGTTTGTTAAGATGGACATATCCAAGTGACTCCGCAGCACCTTATCCTGTGTCAGGCGCTTGAAGGCAGAGTTGTACACTGGTTTCCCGGCCCGGATAGTCGATGGACGCCCATTGGGCCCGGAAACAATGGTGATGAGTTCCGCTTGCTCAAGGGCGCGCAGCACGGGCTCGCCGCCTGATTTAAATATCTCGTCGAGGAGCAGTTCGTTGAAGCGCAGGCTTTCCTTTTGGGCGAGTTGCTTGATGAGCAGCCATGCTTGTTCCGTATTCCAGTGCCTTTTTCCGCCTTCATCGTCGGAGCCGAAGATGTACATCTTAAGTATCTCGGACGCGGACTGGTCGATGATTTCGTTGACGGCTTTGTTGGGCGTTTCGCCCGTTTTGATGCGGCGGGCGAGGAACTCGAGGTCGGTGAGGCGGCCGCCGAGGAGGTCGATGCAGCTGTCCAGCTCGCCCAGGTCGGTGCGGTGCTGGGAGGGGCGCTTCTTTTCGGAGCCGTCTTTGGGGGCTGGGTCGTCTTCTACGTCGGCGTCGAGATGAGTGACCACGAACTTTTTGGCTACTTCGGGGCTGCAGTCCGAGAGGGAGATTTGGCGGAAGACGCGGTCGGGAAGCGCTTTGGAGAGGGACTTGCTGAATGCCACGTCGTTCGTAAGGAATATGACATGTGCAACGTTTGTCGTGGTCAGTCGAGCGGCCCTGATTGATGTTAGCACGACTTTGATTCAGAATGACAACATTCAACCCACCACTCTGCGAGCTTGTCGTAAACAATACCTCCTTCCTGACTCTTGTGCAAGAAGTTGTCAATAACAACAATCGGCCGGCGCTCTGGATGTGCTTCTAGCCAATCATCATCCGCCAAGTGAGCGTCTTTGTCGTCTTTGTGGCGATGGTCAAGAGCAATCTGCTTCAGCGCCGTGGTAGTCGTGTTCCAGATCTTATTCAATTGCGTGTCCACAGTCTCCGAGAAGCCAGTCTTGACACCCGTTGCACCTTGCGCGGCCATATCGATCATGCCGCTGATGCTGTTCATCCAGCTGAAGACAGGCTTGTAGCCCACAGATGCTGCAGCAGCGCTTATGGTGGGACTATCACCGCGAGCTTCTTGGATGGGTTTGCAGTCAATGACAAGTTTCAGCTTCTTGTCTTCGAGCGCTTGGTCTACCACGAGCTCTTTCTTGCCGGAGCCTCGGGGACCCTGGACAATGATGAAGGTGTCTGCCGTCTCCATCACTAGAGGTAGATGTACGAAGTCAGTGTATGTCTCACATGCAGTTCGTACATGGAACTCTCTTACACCATGTCTGGATTTGCTCGATGTTGCCCTTGCGGTCATCCCAGATAGCGTCGTATGAGTCGTCGTCGTCCCTCTTACGGCCTCGGATAATGTCGGTTGCGTAGCCTTTGATCCATTTGTACCACTTGCTGTCTTCAAAGTGGAGCGTTCGGGTGATGTGAGCCTTGACGAAGAATGTGCGGATGCTGATGCCCGTCAGTACATCTTACAAAGAAACAGGGTTGAAACTTACGGGTCGAACACAATAGCCACAGTACCAGCAATCAAAGCTGCCAGAATAGGTATTATGATCCTCGGATGATTCACAATCCAGTCCCTGATGTAGCGCGGCTTGATCTTCTGCTCATACTTGAGCCTCAAGATCGTGCCCTTCTTGCCGCCCCCTTCAGCCTCAGAAACCAAAAAGCCATGCATACAGTTCTTCGCCATGATCGCTTTCCCGATACTTGAGTAGTCCAGGTACGCAAACCTAGGCAAAATCTTCGAGTCAGAGTCCTGCATAACGATGTCACCCAACTTGCCGTATGGCCTAAAGAACTGGAACAGCTGCTCTTGACTCAGCTCCACCGCGTCAGTAACAGGCGCGCCCGGCTCTCCAGCAATGAACTCGACTCGTAGCCGTGTAGCTGGTAGGCGCATCATGTCCTCGACCCAAGGCTTCCCCTTTACTGCCTTCGCGCGCATTCGTTTCCATGGGCTCCACCAAGGCTTCACCGGCTCTTCTTTCAGATACGCCTGTAGCATTTGCGCAATCTCAGACGTCGTGGCACTCCCGTCATGCGTGAACTTGACGAACGCACCGCCTTCCCTCATACGAGGCAGAATCTCAGTGGACTGAATGGGTATGCTTTTCTTAGCTTTGGCTCGCTCGATAACAACATTTGGATCTGTCCCTGATCCAGTCGGGCTCATGAACCTGTCCAGTATCCTCGGTAATGGAAGGCCCATGACTTTTCGTATTTGGATGGGGAACACATTGTTGAAGAAGAGTATACCTTCATTGGGGCCAGCAGAAATATGGCCTGTCTTGTCTTCGCCAGCCTGGAGGGTGGAGTACCGGCCTGCAATTGTCCAGGGCCGTGGTGAGGCCAGTTTTGAGCTTCCAATATGGGGCAATGTGGTCAGTTGTGTCCTGATGCCGAGTCAGCAATCACGAAGTGATCTGCAGTTGTTGGAAAGCTTCTTCACGAACCTTGCCAGGCGCTGGAGCGGGCCCCGCCCTGAGTAGCAACTCTGCCGCGGTAACATGATCGTTTAATTCTATTGGGATTTCATTATAGGCTCAGTATCCAAGAATACCCCAGTGTGTGGTGCTCCCTGGTCTCGCGGTATGGCTTTGAACGCTTCTTCAAGTTTAGAATGTGTGACGTCACGCAGAGCAGCTCGATTGTTCCTTGGCATGAGACACAACGCCCAACGCCTTGCCCTCGTGGAAAGTGCAATGTCAATGGCGTAGCAAACTCGAGCAAGAATGTCCAGCCCTCAATGTCGCATAGCTTCGTTACATCGTCTTGCGTGCACTCGTTCTGAGTTGGTTGTCGCATACAAATGCCATCCACTCATCTCGCCATCACATCACAATCATAAGCGAGTGGTAAAGTATTATAGTAATGATTGATTTCGCTCTATGTACACAAATTGGTGCGAAATCATGCTACAAGAAAGGACACTACAAATGTCGCCCCAATGACTCCCACTGGTATCTTGCAGGTAAAACGAGGGAACATGCGTAAAATCAAACTCCATGCATAAGCAGACCCAAACTTTCCTATATCGCGTATCCCGTTCTTGATTCTTTCTCTTTTCGTGAACTCATTATACTCGTGTCATCCGTCTATGCGGCTGCGGCAACAGCAGCACCATTGGCCTTGCTGTGCAGCTGGAGAGGCGTAGCCTTGACGATGCCTCCAGTGACGGGCAGCTGTGTGGCATTGCCAGTGAGGAAGGAGTCAACGTCGCGAGCGCACTGGCGACCCTCGTTGATACCCCAGACGATGAGAGATTGACCGCGACGGCAATCACCGGCGGCGAAAACACCGGGAAGGTTGGTGTTGTACTTGCCGGGTGGTGTTTTGATGTTCTTGCGAGGGTCAAGCTCAATCACGTCGTTCATGACGCGCTGCTCGGGGCCCAAGAAACCCATGGATAGCAGAACGAGGTCGGCAGGGAAGAACTGCTCGCTGCCCTCAACGTGCTTCATGTCCCAGCCGCCAGAGGCAGACTTGGTCCACTCGACACGAACGGTGTTGATGCCCTTGACGTTGCCGGCTCCGTCGTCGACGAAGTCCTTGGACATCACGCAGTACTCGCGCGGGTCCTTGCCCATGTGGGTCTTGACCTCGTTGTGACCGTAGTCTGTGCGGAAGATGCGGGGCCACTGTGGCCATGGGTTGTCGCGGGCACGCTCTGGTGGAGGCTGAGGCAGAAGTTCAAAGTTGACGACTGACTTGGCGCCGTGGCGAACGGAGGTACCAATGCAGTCGTTACCAGTGTCACCACCTCCGATGACGACAACGTGCTTGTCCTTGGCAGAGATATAGGTGTCGTCGGCCAGCTCGGAGTCGAGCAGGGACTTCGTGTTCTTGTGCAGGAACTGCATAGCGTAGTGGATACCCTCCAGGTTGCGATTGGGGATGGGCAGATCACGCGCAACAGTGGCACCCGTAGCGAAGATGACGGCATCGAACTCGCCGCGCAAAGAGTCAAGCGTAACCTGGCCCTCCTCTCCGACAGTGACACCCGTCTTGAAAACGACACCCTCAGCCGCCATGAAGTCCGTGCGACGCTGAACAACCTTCTTGTCTAGCTTCATGTTGGGAATTCCGTACATGAGGAGGCCACCAGCACGGTCAGCGCGCTCGTAGACGGTGACTGAGTGGCCAGCCTTGTTGAGCTGATCAGCACAAGCGAGACCGGCAGGACCTGATCCAATGACGGCAACAGTCTTGCCAGAACGGTTTTGTGGAGGTGATGGCACCATCCAGCCCATCTCGAAGCCGCGGTCGATGATGGCGCATTCAATCGACTTGATACCGACTGGGTCCTCGTTGATGCCAAGAACGCAGGCACCCTCGCAAGGAGCTGGACAGACACGACCGGTAAATTCGGGGAAGTTGTTTGTCTGGTCCTCAAAATTAGCAAGATAGAAGTTACGGGAGAGCCGAGTAGCATACCATGAGGAGACGATTAAGAGCATCGCGCCATTGGCCACTGAGAGAAAAGTTAGCATTTTCCTCACATTCAATTCGCACGAATATCCTACCGGAAGACCAGTTCGTTCCATTTAGGAATGATGTTCGAGATTCTAAGCATTGTTAGCATTTGTGGTTCATGCTGGGCGTTGCAATAGGCTTACGGGCAACCAGTGTCGGACTGGCAGAACGGCACACCGCAGTCCATGCAACGGGCGGACTGGTACTTCAGCTCGTCCTCATTCAGGCGCTGCGACAACTCGCCCCAGTCGCGAGTTCGGGTCTTGGGGTTGCGGTACTTCTCAGATCGGCGCTGGTATTTCATGAAACCGCGGGTTTTATCGAGGACGAGAGCCTTCTTCTTCTCAGCCTTGGCGTCAGTGACACTCTCCTCAATGTCGAGCAGGTCGCTCTTCTTCTTCTCCTTAGCCTCGTGCTCGTGCTCTGTCTTGCGAGACTCCTCGTGGGCGCTGCGGACAGCGTTGCCCGGCAACAGAGGAAGGGGGTACTCGTTCTTCTTCTTCTCGGCAGCCTCGGCCTTTGCCTCCATAAGTACGCGCTTGTAGTCGACAGGCATGACCTTGACGAAGCGAGGCAATGCGCGAGTGAAGTCGAGCAAGATGCGTGCGGCGAGCTCGGAACCAGTGTAGTGGTGGTGGTCCTCAATGAGGCCGCGCACGAAGGCGATCTCTTCTGGCTCCTCGATGCCTGAAAGCTCAACCATCTCCTGGTTGACCTTCTGCTCGAAGTCCTGGTGGATGTCGAGAACGTAGGCGATACCGCCAGACATACCAGCAGCAAAGTTGCGGCCAGTGGATCCAAGGACGAGAACACGACCACCAGTCATGTACTCGCAGGCGTGGTCACCAACACCCTCAACAACGGCGGTAGCACCAGAGTTACGGACGCAGAAGCGCTCGGCTGCGATACCACGGAAGAAGCAAGTACCGCTGGTAGCACCGTACAGACAAACGTTACCGATCAGAATGTTCTCTTCGGCACGGTAAACGGCGGTGCGCGGTGGGTAAATGATCAAACGACCACCTGAAAGACCCTTGCCGACATAGTCGTTGGAGTCTCCCTCAAGCTCGAGCGTCACACCCGGTGCCAAGTAGGCACCGAACGACTGACCAGCGGACCCACGGATGTTGACATGGATGGTGTCCTGTGGCAGACCAGCTTCGCCATAGCGCTTGCTGATGTGGTAAGACAACGTAGCACCGAGAGCGCGGTCAGTGTTGACAACATCGCACTCAATGCGTGCCGGCAGACCCTTCTCAAGAGCAAGCTCAGACTCAGCAATGAGCTTGTTGTCGAGACGAACGTGTAGACGGTGATCCTGCTTTCGTACGTTGAAGGTAGCCACACCTGGGCGGAGGGTGTGAGCAGGTGTGAGGATCAGCGAAAGATCGATGTTCTCGGTCTTCGGGGTGCGTAGATCGTCGCGGATGCGAAGGACCTCACAGTGGCCAACCATGTCGTTGATGGTGCGGTATCCAAGCTTGGCCATGATGGCACGAAGCTCGTTGGCGATGTAGTAGAAGAAGTTGATGACATGCTCGGGCGTGCCCTGGAACTTCTTCCTCAGCTCTGGATCTTGTGTGGCGATGCCGACAGGGCAGGTGTTCTGTAAACGAATTAGCTTTCTTCCTTTCTTATTCGTGATAGTGAGGGCTGAAGGGTTACAAAGGTCAATGAGAAGCAAATTGCCATGCTCATAGGACCTGCGAGATGTTGTCGAGAGCGCGTTGTGAGAGGAAAGGGAAAGTAAGGGCTGAAGAGGTACAAAGGTCCTTGAGAAGCAAATTGCCATGCTCATGAGACCTGCGGGATGTTGTCGAGAGCGCGTGTAAAAGGAAAGGGAAACGTAGGGTTACTCACGAGGTGACATTTTCGCATCATGATGCAGCCCATGGCAATGAGAGGCGTGGTAGCAAAGCCCCACTCTTCAGCACCAAGCAGACAGGCGATAGCGACATCGCGTCCGGTCCTCAGCTGGCCGTCAGTCTGGACGATGACACGACCACGAAGGTCATTAAGCACCAGAGTCTGATGAGTCTCGGCGAGACCCAGCTCCCAAGGGAGACCAGCATACTTGATACCAGTCCATCGGGATGCACCGGTACCACCATCGTGACCCGAGATCAAGATGTGGTCAGCCTTGGCCTTTGCGACACCGGAAGCAACGATACCAACACCGGTCTCGGAAACGAGCTTGACGGAAACACGAGAGCGAGGGTTGGCGCACTTCAGATCGTAGATCAATTGTTTGAGATCTTCGATCGAGTAGATGTCGTGGTGGGGAGGCGGGCTGATAAGACCGACACCGGGGGTGGAATGGCGGGTCTTTGCAATGGAGCCTGAGACCTTGTGGCCGGGAAGCTCACCACCCTCACCAGGCTTAGCACCTTGGGCCATCTTGATTTGGAGCTCGTCGGCATCGGCGAGATAGTTGGATGTAACTCCGAAACGACCAGATGCAATCTGCTTGATGGCGGAACGCATGGTGTCGCCGCTCTCCATGCGCAAACTGCGTTCAGGGTCTTCACCACCTTCTCCGGTGTTGGATTTGCCGCCAAGACGGTTCATGGCAACAGCAAGGGTGGAGTGAGACTCCATGGAGATAGAGCCGTAAGACATAGCGCCCGTCACGAAGCGGCGTACGATATCGGTCCATGGCTCGACCTGGTCGATGGGGATGGGTGCGCGATCATCGAAATTGAAGTCGAGAAGACCACGAAGGGTACAGTCCTTGATGCGCTCATACTGGGCGATAGAGTAGGCCTCGTACGACTTGTCGTTCTTGGTGCGCACGGCGTCCTGGATGTTGGCCATCGCTGTGGGGTCGTTGATGTGAGGCTCGCCACCATCACGCCAGTGGTATTCTCCGGTCTCTGCAAGACCGGGGATCTCGACAATCGGACGAGTAGGGTAACCCTTCTCGTGAAGAGCGAAGGCATCCTGAGCGATGAGCTCGAAAGTCATACCCTTGATACGCGAAGCCGTACCAGTAAAGCAACGATCGACGACGGTGTCATCAAGACCAAGAGCTTCGAAGATCTGAGCACCCTTGTATGATTGGAGGGTAGAGATACCCATCTTGGACATGACCTTCAGAATACCACCATCGCAGGAGTGCTTGTAGTTGTCGATGAGCTGCTCGGCGGTGAGCGTCTTGCGGATGAGACCCTCGCGGTGCATCTTCAAGATACACTCAATGGCGAGATATGGGTTGATGGCATCGGCACCATACCCGACAAGAACACACATATGGTGGACTTCACGGGCCTCAGCAGTCTCGACAACAAGGGCAACATTGGACCGCCACTTGTTGCGAACAAGGTGGTGGTGCACCATACCAGTAGCCAAACAGGCAGAGATCGGTACTCGGTCTGGCGAGGTTGCGCGATCGGTAAGGACGATGATGTTGTCGTTGTTGTTGATACCCTCCGAAGCTTCCTCGCAGATGCGGTCCAGGGCGTTCATGTAACCATCGATACCCTCGCTCTTTGCAAAAGTGATGTCGATGCTCTTGACGGTCCACGCAGAATGCACGGTAGAAGTGTTGGTCAACGCCTTGAACTCCTCAAGAGATAAAACGGGTGACGGAAGCAGCATACGCTGGCACTGAGACTCGTCCATTTCGAGTAGGTTGCCTTGTGGACCGACATAGGCTTCCAGGGACATGACAATAGCCTCACGAATAGGATCGATCGGAGGATTGGTGACCTGTGCGAACAGCTGTCGGAAGTACTCGTAGAGGAGACGAGGCTGGGTTGCTAAGCAAGCAAGAGGTGCGTCATTACCCATAGAGCCAAGAGCCTCCTTGGAGTCAGCGGCCATTGGACCGAGAAGCAAGCTAACCTGCTCAAGAGAGTAGTTGAAAGCTCGCAGGCGAGGGTCCTCGTGTAGCTTTGTCTCAGTCAGAGTGTGGGAGAGGTCAATGCCCTTCTCGGTAACAGATTGCAAGATCTTGGGAAGAGTCAACAGGTGCTTGTCGATCCAAGCACGGAAGTCGTTACGCTCAGAGACCGTCTTCTTCAGCTCAGCATCGTCGACAATTCGTCCAGCGACAGTGTCGACAAGCAACATCCTACCGGGCTGAAGTCGACCCTTCTGAACCACCCGCTCGGGCTCGATGGCAATAGTGCCGACCTCGGACGCGCAGATGATGCGGTCGTCGTCGGTAACGTAGTAACGACACGGACGGAGACCGTTTCGGTCAAGGTTGGCACCGCAGTATCGTCCGTCAGAGAAAGTGAAGAGCGCAGGACCGTCCCAAGGCTCCATCATGCAGGCAGCCCACTCGTAGAAGGCTGTCTTGGCAGGATCCATGGTGTGGTTGCCCTGCCATGCCTCTGGTACCATGAGCATGACCGCCTCTGGCAGCGAAAGAACACCGTTGATGGTGAGCAGCTCAAGGACATTGTCAAAAGCCGCAGAGTCTGAACCACCGTCCTCAACAATGGGGTAAAGAAGGTCGAGCTCGTCGCCGAAGAGGCTGGACTTCATGACACCCTCGCGTGCCCGCATCCAGTTCTTGTTTCCTCGCAATGTGTTGATCTCGCCATTGTGAGCCGCCCATCGCAGAGGCTGTGCACGATCCCAGCTGGGGAATGTGTTGGTCGAGAAACGAGAGTGCACTAGTGCAAAGTGACCCTCGTAGTCCACGTTCAGCAAATCGTGGTAGTACTCGTAGACCTGGACCGGCGACAACTGGCCCTTGTACACGATGTTCTTGTTGCTAAGCGAGCAGACGTAGAACCAGTTGTGAAGACCGATGACGTGTGTAGCGCGCTTTCGCATGACATACAGCTGTCGCTCGAAGTAGCCGTTGTCATACTTCTCGGCCCAGTCGGCGTTTGGCTCTCGCCCCGTGCCGTAGGCAGTCTTCAAGACAACGAATGGCTGCAGAATGATGGGCTCTCGTGAGAGTGCCGCAGGCCCAAGGAGAGTTGAATCCCGTGGAACCACTCGCCATCCAAGTACTCTCAGATCCAATTGGTCTGCGACGTCCTCGAACATGGCCTTGGTCTCGTCCAAGATGGTGGCATCGGGCTTGAAGAACAGATTACCGGTGGCATACTGGCCAAGGTTAGGCAGCTTGTAGCCTTGTTCGCGCTCGAACTCCTTGAGGAAGAACCGGTGGGGGATGGAGGTCATTACACCTGCACCATCGCCATCTCGTGCGTCTGAGCCCACGGCACCACGATGGGTCATGTTACACAGCAGTGAGCGAGCTGAACTTGCGTTAGCATAACATACATAGCCGTGAAATACTCGTGTTCCTTACCATCGGACACGATCTTGTGGCTAGCCTTGCCCTTGATATGGCTATAGAAAAGTCAGCCTTCCTGTTGCGCGCAAACCATATCTTGCGCCACTCACGCTGCGAAGCCCACACCGCAGGCATCCTTCTCGAGTTCCGGATCATAGAGACCCTGCTTCAAGGGAAGCGCGCCCGCCCAGGACTTGTTCTCCGGGCCATCCTGATAGGCAAAAACGGACGATTCCTCCTCGCACGTCTGGGTCTCCTGGGGCAATTTTGTATCCTCTGTGAAAGAAACCTGACCCATTATATCGGCGACAGGCCGAAAGTGTGAATTGGGTGGGGTCGTGATCGCGTGTGGGGTATCGTGATGTGTGGCGGGCGACAGGCTTTCGAGTGGGAGCTGCTGCTCTGCAAAGTTTTGGGCTGGGTAGAGAATGTCAGTTGCTGAGTTCGAGTGTAGAGCTCAAAAAGATTTGTGGCGACTGGGAAGGTCCGAGTCTCTATGCATGCGCTACACTAGCTCATTCCAAAAGAAAAGGTGCTGTGAAATTGGGATCACTCCCACGGCGCATCGATCATCACGCTTCGCCATCCACTCCAGTTCTTCAGATGCGCGCGACGCCGCCTATGACGCTTGCTCAGACCCCAGCGGCGACTGATAGCTGCCTTGCAGCACCAAAAACGTTGATAAGGAAGCAGCAAATCGCGTGGCGCGGGGTTGTACGCTGATAATCCGGACACGCGCCCGCTAGATCGCTCGTGCAGTGTGGTGTAGCAAAAGCACATGTGGCGAGGGGTGGGGAGTGAATGCGGAGTGCAGGGACTTACCGATTTGTGTTCCTCTGGTAAGGAACTTTTGGCTTTGAGCGAAAGTAGAGAGTGTGTGAGGGCAGTAGCGGGAGGGTCGGCGGTGTTTAAGAAGGGCAGAGCGGAGGGGTGGGCTCCCCACTCGATATTTCTCTGGGAGCGCTTCCAGACCAGTAATTGGCCAAAAGAGGGGCTCCCGCTGTCTTTCACAGCAAGTCCTGCTTGTCACTGCGTGTGTACTCGAGTTGTTCTGGCTTGGTGTTGTCTTGGTACTTTAATTGTCTATCAAATTGTCCTGCTGCATCTACATATCGCGAACGGCACATGTCTCTGTCTCCGCGCGCTCTGTACCACAATGGAATGACACCTCCACTGCAATCTTCCCCAGCAATTGAACGGCCGACTACACATGACAGCCCATCCATGACCTGAACACCCTTCCGTCACTCTCTTAGCAATGCGAGACTCCGGATACGCTGAAGCAACGCGCTGCAGCTCTGTCGTGCAGTTCAAATTTGGTTGTACCCCACACGAAATTCTGCCACTCATGACATTGCTTGTCCCTGGATAGGTCAAGTGCTGAGGCGGTGAATGCAGCGTCAGCCGTGCACCCAATGATGGGTCTCCGAAGTCGCAGACGTGCAGCCTGCATGTTCCCGCTGGTGGGACTTGGTAGCGGCTGCAGCCCACGGATCATCGATGTTCATCATTGGTCCGGCGGCGGTCTTCGGTGCACTCCACTGCGCTGTGGGTAATTGAATGTTGTCCGACGTTCCTTATCGCTACCAAGGGCGGAGCAGTCGCGCTACGGAGCAACGATGCCTCCATTTCATAGGTTAGGAGATCCCCGCCATTGTAGCGGAGCTGCCCAAGTCGTAGACATCATCGCGTGGAAAGCGTGTAGCTACGTGCCTTCTTGCTGGTCGATGTGTGCAAAATGCACCATACAAGAACGACCAGATCGCCCTCACTGTTGGGCGAAACCACCCGTATCCCGCCACAGCAGGCGACCGTGAACAATGCCGACGGTGTTCATCCTGTCGGAACAACTCGGGATAAGGATACCTAGCTGACGGCAGACCACCGCAGGAGACGGCTCCAGAGTCCAGACATGTTTCAATGAGTCACGAGAACTCAGGCTCATTTCCTCACTCAGAACTCCCGAGGGGAGTTAGAAAAATGCGGTTGGCTGGGCCGATGTCGCCTCTTCCGTCGCCTGTATGCTGGAGCGGATACTGAAGGACATTGAGCAGGGCTGGCTGCGAAGGACAACGCCTCCACACGGAGGCTGAACAGCGTGCAGATTTCTTAGAGGATTCGTGTACCTAATACATTCCTCTGTCGAGTTGGCAAATGCATGAGTAATGTGAGTCGCAAGCTTCTCCCGGAGAACAGCCTGATGTTCGAGGGGCACAAATTGCAGAGGAAGGTCTTACCTTCATGTGCTTCGATCAGCATGTACTTGTTGCTTGTCGCACTCGTGATGTTCGTAGATTGCTTTTGAGTGGCCCGCATTGACGCCTCCTGTGGTCTACACATTTCGTGCCGTGCGCAAGTCAGATCTGAGAGCGATCAAAAGAGGCAACGCCTAGATCTGCGAGCCAACCAGACGAACAGGATTAGAGTTAGATCGGGCGAATCATAGCAGGCCCCTAGTCGTTAGGTCAGCCTACAAGTACATACCATGGTGAGGCCAGTTGAGACCGGTACGGTACTGCATGTTGTCACATACGAGCGAAAATCGAAACATGTCTAGGGAGTGCGTTGTCGACTTATAACGCGTTGATCTAAGCAATAAACTATAGTTGTAGCTATTGTTAGCTACTTTTATCTAACACATACCCCAGCATTTTCGCTCGTATGCTCCAGCCTGCGGAAAGGATGCGTATATCACTCTGAAATTCTGCACAAGGAGATGGATGTACAGTAAGTGTAAGAGCTTGGCTACAGCGTTCCTTTGATGTGAGCGAATCTTGGTCTACTGTTATCCTTCAGGTGCCTGAAATGGTGGTGTGGTCAGATTTACCTTCGTTGCGGTTTTCCCGCCACGAGACACGGCTTCTCTACCTGTACAACACCAAATCGATGCATCACCTATGCATACAAGCAACATGCTTGCGCTGTTTGTCACACGCAAACTCTGCAAAGACAACGACCAGTTCTGCAAGGGGCATGTATGACCTGTCTCGCTGCTTTTTCTTAGTTTCATGTGCTTGTCCGTTGACCTTCATCGACCTCTACTTTGGACACGTCCACGAAACCTCGGAACAAAGGATCTTTTCATTCTGGACTTGCTGTCTAGTCTGAGCCCAACAACTCGTTATCTATTATTCAGTGTCCTGCTCTACACTCATGGCTTCGAGAGCTCTCTGATGACAGCGTCAATTAGTGTACATTTCTTTCCTTTGCTTGTATACAGTGCCTACTAACGCAGGTCTTCACAGCTCGCGCTCGTAGTAGGCCGCATCGTCAGCCGCCTGCGTCGAACGCTGCCTCGTACTATCAAGCACAGGCAGCGACATGACCGCAGGCCATCTCTTTCTCTCACCCACCGGCAGCGCGACACCACCACCGTTTTCTCCCTCCATCTCCATCTCCTCCTCCCTCGCCGCACCAAGCACATGCAATACCTCCGCCAGTCCACCAACAAATGTGCCGTTGTCCTTCGCCTCCCGCCTCACGTCATTCACCGCCGCCTCCGCCAACTTCAGCTCCGCCAACACGCCGCGAACATCTGCAGCCGTGATCTCTGCGACAGCGTATATGCCCGCCACAACTTGACGACGCGACACAGAGCTTGACAAGAATTCTACCACGTCAGTGTGCCGACCGCGCGTGAACCCGCTCAGCCTCCTTAGCTCCTCGGCGAACGACTTAGCCCAAAAATGTGGGTGCGTGGTGGTGGCGTTGTCGTTGCCGCTGACGCCGGCGAAGGTCATGCGGCTGCCGTCCGCGTAGGTACTGCGAGGTGCCAAATTGGTGGGGAGGATGGCCCAGGGGTCTGTGATGCCCCATTCGGACATGATGTCGTTGACGTAGCGGTAGGTCTTGGGGTGTGGTGTAGTCATGTCGGATGCGGTTTGTGGTTTGTGATGTGACGTGCGTGGTGTAGTAAGATGTGATGCGTTTGGGTGTAGAGGTAGGAGTCTCGAGCAGTGCGAAAAAAGTTTTTGTAGGTCAGTGGGTGAGAGTGAGTGAGAAAAGGTTTTGTACGCTAGTGAGAGAGAAAATGTGAGCGAGACTATGAGAGAGAGAGTGTGTGTGTGTGAGCAAGACTATGTGAGAGAGAGTGTGTGTGTGAGAGAGAGAGTGTGTGTGTGAGAGAGAGAGTGTGTGTGAGAGAGAGAGTGTGTGTGAGAGAGAGAGTGTGTGTGAGAGAGTGAGCGAGATTATGTGAGAGCAAAAAACAAAACCACGAAAAACACAGTCTCGGGAACTGAGTTATGCAAGGCTCGAACACAAGACCTAATCCAAGGATAATGATAGCAAAAAACAAAGTATGTCACAACACTAACCACTTCCACTAAGGCGACCTTTCTGCGTTTGTTAGGAGGCTCCGGAATTGCTTTGTCGACAGATTTTGGAAATTTTAAAAATAATTATATACAACCAGAATACTATTGATGGTAGTAAGTGATAAAACGTCCACGAAAATCTCAGAACTCACAAGGTGATGGCGCGCGCCACAATCCTCTCTCTCACATCAACACACTTTGAAATCCTTCCTTCCCACACAAATGAGAGACACTAATCAGATTAAATCACACCCGCTATCTCACTACATGAAACCGCACTACGAACTACTGAGCAACCGCCGGCGCCTCATCAGGAAATCTAATCGTCCTCTGCACCTCCGGCCTCCCCACCTCCTCCCCATCCCCATCCCTCTTCCTACTCTCCTCCTCCGCCTGCGCGCCCGTCACAACCGTCGCCAGCGGCGTCGGCGCCGTGGACGTCGCTCTCGAGCCTCTCCCCGAGCTATGACTGGACGGAATAATCGATCTCCCAATGCGCGCCACGCGCTGGGGCAGCGTGTCACTAGGCTCGTGCGAGATGCGATTGCGTCGTCGGATTCTATTCCCGATTTCGTCGGCGCGCTCGGAGACGTGAAATGCTTCTGGTTCGTCGTCGTCGGAGCGGGCGGTGGAGAGGACGTTTGAGAGGGTGCGGGGGATGAAGAAGCCTAGTTTTCCCATGGGGATGCTGAGCCCGTGGACGATCTGCGGTGGTGATTAGAGGAGGGTGTAGGAGAGTAAATAGAGGACTTACGATTGAGCATATGACGAGGAACCAGATGACTACGTTCAGTACTTCTTTGAGGTACTGTGCGTCTTCTCTGATTTCGCCGTCGACTTTGACGAGGTCGAGAAACTCCAGGCTGATGTATAAATAAAAGATTGCGCTAACACCGATGGGGCCAAAAAAGCCTACGAAAAGCGCTTGTCGTTTCTGTTCGATCTGGGGGATAAACTTGTGCATCGTGTACACGATGGGAAGACGACGGAACATCAGCACCAGGATACCGAGGGGTACGAGGCGGTAAATGGGGATGACGGTATTGTTCCTGAACTCAGCCCAGGGACACACAGCGCCGAACCAAATGAAGATGGTTACGTTGAGGAGCATGTCGATGGTAGGCTGGAAAGAGTCGTCCTCGGTCTCCAGGCGGAACCAGTCGTCCCAGGTGAACGTATTGCCGGCGATGAAACATGCCAGTACGTCGTCGCTACCAATCATGCCGACGGTGCCGACAATGAAGAGCGCCAAAGTAATGGCAAACACCAAGAAACTCTCCCGATCAACATACTTCTTCTCCTCCGCCCAATGCAGCAACTCCTTTGCGAGCCACCCCACCACCGCCCCATACACCACACTCAGGATAATCGTATATCCCCACGTCTCCCCAAACCAAAGCCCAATCGCGTTTTTGACGCTGTGATCCGATCCGAGCCCACCTCCACCAACGTGCTGTATCAAGTACAGCGGCAAGAACAAGAACGGGTATCCCAGTCCATCATTCGCGCCGCTCTCCGCTACAACGATCCTCTGCAGCTCTTTCGGAATGTTCTTGTCTGCGAATTTGCCTTTGACAATGCTGTTACTTAGAACTGGATCCGTAGGAGTGACGCATGCCCCTACGGCTAGCGCTTGTAGAAAATTGATGTGCGGCACCATGGCAAAGACGAGCAGGCTCGTAGAAATCCACATGATAGTCATGCCCGGGCCCAGGAGTAATGCGAGCGATTTCCATTCCTTCTTCAAGTACTTGGACGGAAGTTGCACACCAGCCAGGACAAGTTGTACGCCCAAGACGAGGCGCGTAAAGTAGAGCGTAATGGTCTGTAAGATTTCCTCATCGTGTAATGCGTATTCTTCGGGCCTGATCCAGTGTGCTGCATTTGGACCGAAGATAAGGCCCGCGACTAGAGAAATCACTGGAACATGTTAGTATCGAAAGTAAATCTTTGAAGTAAGAGAGCTTACAGGCTTCTGAGAGATAAAACTTCTCCTTGCATAGATACGACACGAGGCCGAATAACGTGATAAAGCCACCCAGCGTGGCACACACGATGTTGAAGTTCACCACCGCAAGAGTAGGCATCTTGGAGATCGCTACCAAGGGACTCGCAACTATTGTGTCAACCTTCAGGACCTACTGAGCGCCGAAATTGGTGATCAAAAGTACGACGAGCGCCGAGGTTCGAAGATCGACGCAAGTATTTGCTACGTCACTCTACCGGACGGAGGCAGAAAAAGCAAGGCTAGGATATATTTCTGGGTCATTGAGTAATCGATACGATCATGACGAGAAACATCGTGAGCAGTAGTCGAAGGAGGTGTCAATTCATGAAGCTCAAGGAACGTTGTAGAGGGGTGTTTGCTCCTTGTACGAAGAAATTCAAGCCTTAGCGCGCCTTGGCTGACGGCTTGGTTGCCACCGGATCATTGCTAAGATTGCTTGCACATTGCTTGACAGGTGGGACAAAATTTCGCTTTCAGACATCATCATCTAACTACACTTGTAGGCATCACGAACTGTTCCGTCTTTGCCACATGTTTGAACAATGCTGCTCGCGTGCCCCAGGAAACCGTAGAGCAATCATCACGAAATTGAACCATGAGCCTTCTTCGAAATCTCTGTTATTCAGAAACTCAGGTTCGCATGTACCGTTCAAAGTGCATGCTACAATGCAGAAAGCTATCTTGCGACCTATGTACAAAAAACTCCAAATGCTTCTCCGCCCATCTATGATCAGCTGACTCTGTTTATATGTTGGCTGCCGCCGTTACTGTAGGGCCATATGCGACTTGTGGGTAAGGCTCTCCTGGTGCCATGAAGTTGGTCTTTGGGTTCTTCTCCGCCTTCGCCGCCGAGCAGCGAGCCATTGTCGGTGAACTGAAACATGTTAGCACTTCCCTTACATGAAGATGAGCCGCCATGACTTACTTTCTCGAAATGACATCTGTGAAGAAGAAGTCCGCAATGGGCTTCTTCAAAGGCGCACCCGACGCTGTCGCGCCCTTGTTGTTATCCACCAACTGTACCTTGCTCAAGCCCGGCAATGAAACAGGCTCAACTAAGTCGTAACTCCGTAGCGCTGGTGAGATCTCCACCATGCGATCCCGTAATTGCTCGACATCGTCGTACGGTAGCTCCGCGCCAAAGTACTCGGACGCTGCTCGGATGATCTTCCAGTCTTCTCTTGAAGCACCTGGCAGGCCGACAGCGGCACGCGACATCTGTACACGGCCTTCGGTGTTGACGTATGTCACAGACTTCTCAGTGTAAGCAGCACCGGGGAGAACGACGTCGGCAAGCTGCGCGCCCTTGTCGCCGTGGTGACCCTGGTAAACGACGAAAGCGTCCTTGGGAATGTCGGCCTCGTCGATCTCATCTGCGCCGAGTAGCCATACAAACTTGGGCTTTGTGTTTGCGATCTCAGGCGAAGGTACTGTGAAGCCAACATCGTAAGCACCTGTTCGTGATGCCGTTCGTTGAAGGATATTGTAGCCATTCCATTCTGGCGTCTGGAAGCTGGCCTTGTGCTTCTCAACAAAAGAACCGATCTGCTCGAAGAAAGACTTCGCATCCGGGCTCTCGGCAACGGCACTTCCAACGATGATCATGGGCTTCTTCGCACCCTGGAGCAGTTTTGCGAATTCTCCAGTGAGAGCTGTCTTCAGGTCATTGGCGTTGGCTCCGAGCTTCGTGTACTCGAATGTGCTCTCAAAGTCCTCGCCGATGAGACCGATCTCGAGATCGGACCTCAGCCATTGCTTCCGAATGCGTGCATTGAGTACAGCAGCTTCATGTCGCGGGTTAGTTCCGATGAGAAGAAGAACATCGGCTTCCTCGACGCCAGAGATCTTCGAGTTGAAGGAGTAGTTCGATCGTAGATCGATACCGTGTGCGATGGGCTGGCTGCCACCGGGCTGGTCAAGAGCCAAGTTGTCTGACCCAAGCTTATTGGCAAGGTCCTTCGCAGCGACGAGCGTCTCAGTTTCGACGAGGTGGCCAGCGACAACCTTGAACTCGTTGCCCTTAGGCGCGATCTTTTTGTAGGCGTTGCCGATCTCCACGAGAGCCTGCTCCCAGGTGGCGGGGGCGAATTGGCCTTCGGTGCGGATAAGAGGGTTGACCAGGCGCTGTGTGCTGAGGGCGTCGCAGGCGAACCGGGTCTTGTCGTTGATCCATTCCTCGTTGATGTCATCGTTCATCCGTGGGATCACCCTCATGACTTGCAGACCACGGGAATCGACGCGGATGTTCGAACCCAGGCCGTCAAGGACGTCGACTGTCTCTGTCTTGTACAGTTCCCATGGGCGGGCCTTGAATGCGTATGGCTTCGATGTGAGGGCGCCGACGGGACAAAGATCGATGACGTTGCCAGACAGTTCAGAGTCGAGGGCGGTCTCGATGTAGGTACCGATCTCGAGGTCGTTGCCACGGCCAAAGGAGCCAAATTCGGGGGCGCCGGCAATGTCGTTGGAGAAGCGTACGCAGCGCGTGCAGTGAATGCACCTGTTCATCGAAGTCTGCCGCATGTCAGCACACGTCTTGCCTCCAAGAAAGCGTATCCTACCTTGATCAGAGGGCCCACGTTCTTGTCTTCAACCGCACGCTTGCCACCCATCTCGTGGAATCGCCCCCGGTCGCCGCCGTATCGCATCGACTGGTCCTGGAGATCGCACTCGCCTCCCTGGTCGCAGATGGGGCAGTCGAGCGGGTGGTTGGCGAGAAGGAACTCCATGACGCCCTCGCGGGCCTTGTGGACGAGCGGCGAGTCTGTCTTGACCACCATACCTGGCTGCACCGGCCACGCACACGACGCCACGGGCTTGGGCGCCCTCTCGACCTCGACCAGACACATACGACAACTCCCCGCAATCATGAGCTTCTCGTGGTAGCAGTAGCGCGGGATCGTTACGCCCGCCTTTTCGCAGGCCTGGATGAGGGCGGCGCCCGCTGTTCCTATTGTCAGATTCGGGTCTATAGCTTCGTCGTCATTTCGTGGTCTCGCGTACCTTCAATCTTAACCTGCTTTCCATCTGTGAAACCCGTCAGCACTCAGCGTCGGCCGCAATGGCAAGTGGCACAAACCTATAGTCAACTCGACCTCTGCCTTGCGCATGGCCGACGCAGAAAATGCCCGGCTGCCATTGAAGGCCGCACGCAGCGCAGGCCTCTTCAGCGACCGAGCAATGTGTTGCCGCAGCATTGTGAAGCTCGTGGTTTGGGTGGGAGTGGCTGTTCACATTGACGTTCTCGATATGTCCTACGCCTTGGACTTGGCGGCGCCGTTCTAATGGGGAATCACCGGCCCGTGATTGGCTCCTGCTCAGACTGCCCAAAACCATTTCTGCGCCCGCCGCTTCTTCTTCCTCTTTACTCATCTGGACGCATTTATTGTAGGGTATTATGGTTTCTTCACAGTAACATCCTCTATTGCGCGATCCTATAGTAAATGCGAGGTAGCTGGAACCGATGAGGTCTTTCGACCAAGGACGTCGTTTTCCTTACCAACCTGCTGCGACATACTTTGTGCTCTATCCATTTGTGAAGACATCTGTAGGTGGGAATCCATGTAGTAATTCATCACAGAGGTGCTTGTACCTTTTGTGTGAACCTTCAGGACATACAAGGGTACTAAACGCAAGATTGCTTTCGCGGTGGCTCTCACTTCAAGTTCCGAGATGAGAGCTCAAAAGTCTCTTCGAGAGCAGGTTTTGCCCTCAAGACGCAGTGGCAATGTACTTCCAACTCGCCGTGAAATATCCTACCACCCGTAGTGATCGTTGCATTGTGTTGCTAAGCAGAAGGCTCCGACCGCCGCCAATGTGCATTCTCGTCATGATTGTGCAAGAGGCGTGAAATCGATGCTTGATGTGTCACATGTGTGCTTCCCGGCTTCGTGCGGCTTCACCGTGTGGACGACATTTACGGACCACACGGCACGTACATGATAAGCAATTGTTGAATAGTCATGAGGTTTTTGATCTGTCAAGTTGTGCATCATCCTGCAAACCGCCCACGAGCCTTGCGCTCCATTATCTACGCCAGTAACCATGTGCGCAAAATCACATGTTTGTCTATCGCTCTAAAGCGCCCGCACCAAAAAAGGAAAAAAAGAGAATCCAACGCCGTCAGTGGACACAATGGTCTGGTCCACGTCGTAATATCATATCATCGCCTATTCGATGTCGCTCTCAGGGCCAACCTCCATCTTCGCGCCCTTGCCCGCTACGGGCTTCGCAACCGGAGCCTGAATCTTCTGAGGAGGTACACCAAGACCGTTGTGGTTACGGAAGAACAGTACGCCCTTTCCCTCGCCTGTCGCCCCCAGCGATGGCTCTACCCACTGGCACCAACGAGCGCTCTTCCACAGCGCCTTGAGGAAACCGATGGGGCCACCCTCGGTGTCGGAGCGGTAGTGCCTGCCCATGACGGGCTTGATGGCCTCTGAAGCCTCGTCGGCGTGGTAGAAGGGGATCGTGGAGATGTAGTGGTGGAGGACGTGGGTCTCGACAATGCCGTGGAGGAGGTGACGTCCGACGAAGCCGAATTCGCGGTCGATGGTCGCAGCGGCACCGCGAGTGTATGTCCAGGTGCTGGCGTCGTAATGAGGCAGGGTAGGGTCGGTGTGCTGGAGGAAGGTAATGGCAACGAGCCAGTGGTTGACCCACAGGTACGGGATGATGTACCAGACGAACAGGTTCGCAAAGCCGAAAGTCTTGCCAACCCACGCAAGAGCAGCGAAGGTGATGGCGATGCCGAGGTCGCTGAGCAGGATGAGGTGCTCGTCCTTGCGCTCATACAGAGGGCTGGAGGGGAAGAAGTGGTTGACGCCGCCGCCTGGGCCGTTCTGCTTGCCCTTGCCCTTGCCCTCGGGCTGACGCTCGTGGTGGTTGTGGCCGGTAACGTTCATGATGATGTACAGGGGCCATCCAGCGAGCTGCTGACCGATGCTGTGCAGAAGAGTAGCAATGGGCGTCTCCTCGGTCAGCTCGTCGAGCTCGTGGATAAGCTTGCCGACCCGCGAAGCGTAAACCTCCCTCGTCTTTGGTACGAAAACCATGTCGCGCTCCATGTGGCCGGTGGCCTTGTGGTGCTTGCCGTGGGAGATCTTCCATGAGAAGTACGGGACAAGGAGGGCAGAGTGGCAGAACCAGCCAACAGTGTCATTGAGCACCTTTGAAGGCGAGAACGACTGGTGACCACACTCGTGGGCAAGAACCCAGAGGCCAGTACCGAAAAGGCCCTGGATCACAGTGTATGCCGCCCAGAGGCCAGCGCGAACAGCGGTCGAGGGGATTGTCTCGGGCGTCACGTAGTTGTGGAAGATGTAGAAAGTGACAGCAAGCGAGGCGATGTCGCGGGCAACGTAGCCGAGGCCACGGAGACCAGATCGCTCAAAGCAGTGCTTGGGAATAGCATCGCGGATCTGCTTGATGGTGTAGTCGGGGATCTCGAAGTCGTTACCGTATCCGTCAAGAAGGACACCGTTGTTCTTCTTGGGCTCTGTCGGGCTCTCGTCCATCGACGAAAGGGAGGTGTTCGACGCCGAGTTCGCTGCGGAGTCGAAGGGCGAATTGTTGTGGGTGGAAGGAGAAGACTCTGCGGTGATGTTCCGCTTCATGATAGGAGCCTGCTGGCGAGCGGTGGTGGTTGCCATGATGTGAATATTATGGGTGGATATCGCCAATGTCTGCAAAAGCGTACGCTGCGGTGGGGGTTGGAGCTATGAGGTGGCGTCTGGTATTTTGTTGAGGCGCAGGTCGAGGTGTTGAGCTCAAAGATTGGCTTTGCTGCGGCAGCACAAGCAAGAGGAGGACCAGCTACTCGAGTGAGTGGGTGAGTGAGAGGTCTTCGAGAAGAACTGTAGGAGAGGATGTGCGGCGGGACAACACAATTTTTAAATCAAAGACAGTGCTCGAGGCGGTCGGACCCTTGATCGGGCAGACTAGGGTGCACGTTCGCTCCTACCCTTTCTACCGTGGTACCACACAGCCAGTTCGCTGACCATCACTCTCAAACCTCCGGTCTAACTTCAATGGGAATAACTTTCTGCCAGTGCGTCCTGATATCGCCACTCCACCTTCATATTGAGCGCCAGCACGCACCGCGAGAAAACTGTGGAGTGGACTCATCCACCCAGGCGCATCGACCTGTCCCGCATTTTACATCTGGCTTTCGGTCGATCAATTCCAGCCGATGTCTTGGCGAGTATCAAGGCACTGGTCGGCAGGCAGACCGCCTGTTTGAGCCACGGTCTGCATCTGTGTCGTTCCATGGGCCCGCCTAGAGTTGGCTGCATACAGCTCTGCCGAACGCGCTTTCTCAGCTCAACAAAAAGCCGTCGTCATCCATATTTTGCAGACATGCACTTTGAGAATGCCATGTGCCTTTAGCAGTCATCCATTTTTAATACACTACCAGCAATTGCTCAAAAAAGTGTTCGAGAAAGTGTTCGAGGTTGCTGGACATCGCTAAAAACTCCGGACGGTCTCAGACGAATCAAATCCATGCCCTGAAAGACCCTGCAGATGTGCCTGGCCGAGGTTCGTCTTTTATGGAGGGGCCATAATTGGCCAGCACCTCCAGCATCGACCATTGTGATTGGATAGTTCACTCGCAACATACTCCAGAAATGGCAATTGAGATACGCTTGTGTGTGGCTCTGGGAAACATAGGAAGCAATCCTGCCATGCTGGTAATGAAAAAAAATGTCTTCAAGTGCTGAAAGAACAGTCTTCGGCAATACTGCAACTGTATTTCCTGGCTGGTCGAAGATTTTAGTCTTATCCGATAAATTCGTGAAATGTTTAGCACTTGTGTACCTCCCGGTCTTTGACAGGAGTCTATTGCATACAGTAATTCTACCTCTTGAACGAAGCAAGCTTCATCTACCATTTCTAAGTCTCCGCCATGCTACGAATGCCAGCAAAGCGACAATGCCTATCCTGCCAGCGAGTGCCGTAGCCACCGCCTTCCTGACAATGGGATAGTACCCCTCAAGCATCGAGTTCACAGCTGCGCCTCTTGCAATCATCTTCGCCCTACCCGTCTGTCCCCAGCCTCGCCCAACACCTAAACCAGCAATGCCAACCTCACCAGGCTTCTCATCGTAAAGACTGCCAACTCCTTCGCTTCCCAGGCCCTGGAGATCTTGTACGGGCGGTTGGTCCGGATCTGAACTGCTTGTTGTAGTCTGCGTGCTCATCTCCAGAGCTTTCTGCTTCCTGAAGCGGTACGACATAGCCCACATAACGAATCTGACGTCCCAGCTCGTGAAGGTTGGATACGTCCACAGCTCCAGCGCGTCATGGGGTGGCAGATGTTCCAACAAATCGCTCACCACTCCCAATGTAAGACCCCACAGTAACAATGGCGGCTTTATGTCCCTCGCCCCACCATCCAAGCCCATCAGCGTGTCCTGCAACTGTCCTAGTCTGCTTGATCTGGGCGGCGCTGCATTCACAAAGTCTGGTATCATGGCGCATGAGGTAGAGTTGGAGGGAACAAGATGTATGGCCGCGAACATCATCTTGCTGAGCATGGCTTGCAGGAACCAGCGCTTTATGCCGAGCTCAGACTTTGCTAGACGTGCGCTCACATCTGCAAATTCGTGTGTTCGGAGAGAGGGGTTGAGGAGCGCGCGAAGGGGTACCCAGTGCGATGAGGCGACTTCGGTGGGTTGGAGGCGTTGGGATGGGTAGGCGGGCGAGGTGAGGAGGTAGATGTAGGGACAGAGGACCATGAGTCTGAGTGTATTAGCAAACCATCGTAATGGGTGGCCCTAGGTAGACTTGCGGTACTTTCCCCCAGCTTGTAGTCACGATACGCTGGGGTAGATTGCCCACTGCTATCGCATTGTCATGGCCCAGATCTATACCAACCTCTTCCAATGCCTCTCTCATAGCTGTAACTGCATCGTCCTCATCCTCGGGATCGCGCTTACCGCCTGGGAGAGCGACATGTCCGTTCCACTTGTCGCCGATTCGAGCTGCCCGCTTGATGAACAGTATCTCTGGGTCGCCATGCTTCACCCAGTCCTGCTGAAAGAAAGCATCTAGTTCGTCTTTGAAACTCAGCTTACTACTGGAAGCGGCAGAGGAACGACGACGTCTGGTTGGCAAGTGTTCTGACGTGTCAGGCCAATGCGTATTGTTCGGTTGTATACGAAGGATGAGAGCTACGGACGCTCTCTTCGGCACTTTCGGTGGACACGCGACCTCGGGGTAGGGATGCGAATTGAGTTCGACGAGGACGGTTTTGAGGCTGCTAATGATGTCTTGAGTATTCGTTGGCACAGACATTGTGCGGTAGGTGAGGGTGATCTCGAGAGATAATGGCTTGCGATGGTAAGCAGGAGGCCGTCAACAACTTTGAAGTCTACGCGAAGGTGGGCGACGAGGCAATGCTCAGAATTGACAATATCGTTTCATTGAAGCTCTTGAAGCTCTAATTTTCTGACGCTGGGAAAGTAGGAAACTACGATTGTTGGCATCGAAGTCAAACAGGACGATGTCAGAACCGAGGCCGCATCGCAAATAATGTCGATGCTGGGCTACGACGATTCGTCGATGTCTTGGGGAGATACAGGCTCACACCAAGCTAAAACAGACACTATCATGTCTGCAGATGAGGAAAGACTATGATGGCACGAGCTCTTTTCCAGAGTTGCTGAGCGTGATGGACTTTTGAAGCACTTCGCACCACATGCAAGAAGGTTGAGCGACCGCGCCTTCCCGATCATCGGCTTTTGGCGGGGTATGACGTGGAGGCCCGAAACAAAAATACTCCCACGAAACCGCGGTCTTCGCAAAACACCTTCCTGGAAACATTCGCTGAAGATCTGAGGATTCACTTGTCACAATGGCAGGCCAAAAAACTGGTATGGGCATTGCGCCATGAGGCTGTACCACGTGCTGACTCGACGAGCGATCATCTCGGTCTACGATAAGACAGGTCTCCTTGACCTGGCAAAGGGACTGCACGAATGCGGTGTCCGGCTTCTCGCCTCTGGCGGTACGGCGAAGATGATCCGCCAGGCCAACTTCCCCGTCGAAGATGTGTCCGCCATCACCAAGGCGCCTGAGATGCTCGGCGGCCGCGTCAAGACACTCCACCCTGCGGTACACGGAGGCATTCTGGCGCGCAACCTCGACTCCGACGATTCGGACCTCTCAGCGAACAGCATAGACAAGATCGACTTTGTTGTCTGCAACCTCTATCCTTTCTCCGAGACGGTCGCGAGGATCAACGTCACAATCCCAGAGGCAGTGGAGGAGATCGATATTGGCGGTGTCACCCTGCTCAGGGCTGCGGCGAAGAACCACGCGCGTGTCACCATCATTAGCGACCCCAACGACTACCATGATCTCCTGACCGAGCTCAAGAAAGACGGCGAGGTCTCAGAGCGTAGCAAGCAGCGATACGCGCTGAAGGCATTCGAGCAGACAGCCACATACGACAGCGCTATCTCAGAATTCTTCCGCAAGAAGTACGCAGCCGATGGAGACCAGTTCCTCCCTCTGCGATATGGCGCAAACCCCCACCAGAAGCCTGCGACCGTCTCGATGCCCGACAAGCCACTTCCGTTCAAGGTGCTGTGCGGCGCACCTGGATACATCAACCTGCTGGATGCGCTCAATGCGTGGCCGCTGGTGCAGGAGCTGAGCCAGGCACTCAACTACCCGGCCGCAGCGAGCTTCAAGCACGTCTCGCCTGCCGGTGCTGCCATTGGTGTGCCGCTGAGCGACGTTGAGCGAAAAGTATACATGGTCGACGATATTGAGGGCATAGAGAACTCAGGTCTGGCGCAAGCATATGCCAGGGCGCGTGGTGCAGACAGGATGTCAAGCTTCGGCGACATGATTGCTCTATCGCATGAGGTCGATGTAAGGTAGATGAGTCCTTCGGAGGAAAATCATACTAACAAGGTGCAGCTCCCCACAGCAAAGATCATCAGCCGCGAAGTCTCGGACGGTGTCATTGCTTCAGGATACACAGCAGAGGCACTCGAGATCCTCAAGAAGAAGAAGGGTGGAAAGTACTTGGTACTTCAAATGGATCCTGAGTACGTACCAGCGACTGAGGAGACGCGGACTGTGTACGGCATCACCCTCAAGCAGCACCGCAATGATGCCAAGATTGTGCCTTCAGACACCTTCAACCACGTCATCGTACCCAAGAACAGCAGTGCTCTGCCCGAGTCAGCGCAGCGAGACCTGACGGTTGCAACTATTGCCCTCAAGTACACCCAGTCAAACAGTGTATGTTATGCACTGAACGGCCAGATCATCGGCCTTGGTGCCGGTCAGCAGTGTAAGTCTTGTCATATCCCTCGCTCTGTAGCACTGTCTAATAACTTCCAGCGCGTATTCACTGCACTCGACTTGCGGGTGACAAGGCCGACAATTGGTGGATGCGATTCCACTCGCGCACCCTCGGCCTCAACTTCAAGAAGGGCACCAAGCGGCCAAACAAATCGAACGCGATCGATCTGCTGTGTTCCGGCCTCGTGCCAGAGGCAGGCATCGAGCGCGACGACTTCGAGGCGTTCTTCGACGAAGGCCAGGTCCCAGAGCCGTTCACCGCTCAAGAGCGCAAGGAGTGGCTCTCCAAGATGGAAGGCGTCGCTGTCAGCTCAGACGCGTTCTTCCCCTTCATCGACAACGTCTTCAGGGCTCACAGGAGCGGTGCCAAGTACATTGCTGCGCCTACAGGAAGTCAGAACGATGGAGCAGTGTTTGAGACTGCGGAGAAGCTGGACATCACATTCGTGGAGCAGCACATCAGGCTTTTCCATCACTAGAGGGTGTGTGTACTGGCTGGCGAGGACGAGTTACGGAAACGATTTGATGTTGGCAGAGTTGGTAGGAATCATAGATACTGGATCGGTCCTGGAAAAGTTGGCCATTACAATGTGGATAACAAACATTCAACATGCAGCCTGTGGTTGCTCATTACAAGGGAGCTTTGTAGCCCAGTTCATTTATCTTCGACGTGTCGAACTACAGCGCGAACAGGAACAACATGCTGTTGCGTAAAAATTATCTGGGTTCATTCATGACCACGGTTTGCAAAAGAAGCGTGTTATTCTGCATCGTACTATTTCCTTGTCGACAGCTGTCAGCCTGTCAAGGCTGTCAACCAATTGTCCCATGTTTGGCGAGGCAAGCGCGTTGGCGGGGTGATCAAGCTGCTTGTTCTTCTTTCAGTTAGCAGCATCTCGAAGAAATGGCAAGCCTCGCGCTCACCTTCACCGTCTTCCACCCCACTTCACAATACCACGAACTCACAACACTCCGACTCTTCAATCGCACGCGAACTCAAGCACTCAAACCTCTACGAAACTACCGCCACCATGTCTGCTCAGCCAGAGAACACCAACCCGCAAGGTGTCCAAGAGTCCGACAAGGGCAAGGGCAAGGAAGTCGAGATGATGCAAGAGTCCATGGACGAGGACTCCAGCGACGAGTCCGGCGCCGAGGAGCAGGTACGTCTTTCTGCACGCAGTTCAGCCGTCGTTGCGCAACCAGCTAACACATCCGTAGCCCGTCGAAGGTATGCTGCGTAAACAACGCAAGCCCAAACATTCGAACTAACAGACGAGCAGAGGAGGAACCCGATGAGGATAACATGGACCAGATCGACACCGCCAACGTCATCGGCTCCCGCACCCGCGGCAAGAACATCGACTTCGCGAAGGCCAATCAGGAGCTGGGCGAGGACGAGGAGGAGGACGACGACGAGGACTTCGTTGACCCCGATGACGAGATGAAGGATGACTAGATTGTCCCGTTCGTTGGGCGGCTGTCTTTCGTATTTCGGTTTGTATGCTTGCCCCACCACGCAAATCAGTCACTGACAAACGCCAACAGCTTCTCGCCAACGCCATCACGAACTTTTCGACGTCAATATTTCGATTGGACATGATACACACAAAAAAGGCTTTCAAGCATTGGATAGCGGGACGACTTCATGCGAGTAATGGAGTCTGGGCGCGGATGCTGGGAGATGTTTGTTGCGCGCGCGTTGAGCGTGGCACTTTTTCGGCATTGAACTCGCACGAGCATAGCGTCAGCATACATGGGAATGAATAACACGAAATCTCACGACCGTCGTTCTGTGTGACCAGGTGATACTGACATGCACCCCAAGCGGTTGATTGCACCATGATCATGACTGATGTTGAAATATGCAGGTCTCATCATTGAACTGGTGTTGCCCAGGGACGCTTCGGCGTTCTCAGACGGCTTCTGGACTGAATCGGTGACCAGCTTGTTGTACCTTCAACGCTCTCAGGAACCTCGTTTCCCAGCGCCAAAGCCTTTCCAATGCGAAGCAGTCCTCCCTGCAACTACTTGTTGGCATTGGAAGCTTTTCGGCTGTGGTGGGTTGTTTGGTGGTCAATCAATCTCTTTAAGAGTCAATAGAAATACGTTGTCCTGCGGCTCAACGAGTGGAAAGCCCGTAGTTCGAGACTCGTCGTACTAAGGCAGCAGTCTCGTGAAACTTATGGGCACAATATATTTAGGTGTTGTACCTCAACACTTACAAAGTCTATCGAGCTAAGGACGATGAGATGTGAAAACAAAGATCATGGGTTGAATGACCGACCATGCGAAGTCGAAATCTTCCTCTGGCACGGGACTAGATTCCAGTCGATCGATTGCACTTTGGTCATACAGCAAGAAGTCCATGAGCATGTTCACCAAGGAAATGCAATTCAATCGCGTACAACTTTCGCCAGCGAATCAGAACAAGCGGAGCAAAGAGATCTTGCCGCACCCCTCTCTGGCTGCAAGATCAGTAGCGTAAGGTCGGCATGCACCAAAGCATTTGCGATCAGAACGTCTTGCTGACTGCTCACATCCCTAGCCGCCTCGGCAAAAGCTTGCGCATTTCATACGGTAAGACCCGACTAAACTCAAAGCCAACCCTGATATCTGGTCGTCGAGAGCTCAAGGCTCCTGCGGATCAGATCATGATGACATGTCTTTTACCCAAACCAAGAGCAGCGCCAGTCTAGATTTGAACGTCTTTACGTATACTTGTGCTTGTGCTCATGGCAAAATTAACACTTCACCCTCGACTGCATCGCCATTATGGACCCTGAAACTAGTTCGACGCTAGGTCCAACACGCATGCCGCCCGGCTTATTCACCACTTGCTTTATCCAAACCACCCAATCATTGCAGTGCCAAGCACAACAAAGTGTAAGCCCTCCATCTCGTTACAGGCGGAGTGGGGCCCGAATGAGTTGTAGCTAATGTACGGCGATCTTATATACCTCGCGGAACCTCGTCGCTGCTCACCTTCAGCTTCACGATAGCCTTTGGGAGCGCGAAGATGTCAGACACTCCGCAAACACTCCTTGGTTCGGACACACCAACCAGCCAACATCCTCACCATCACCCGCACCTACATGCACATTCTGGAAAAAGAGTACGGCGGTTACTGCATCTGCCTAATGGACGGAAAGTGCACGTTGCGCATTCTCCGGATGAAGCGAACAACCTGCGAAAGACGCTGAGTGGATCGGACGAGAAGGACGATTTTGATCTCGTCATTCATGGAAGCTCCGAGCATGTAAGCTCTGCAATCTGCTTCCCAAGCTTGAATCCATGCTGACCATCAAGATCGAAGCTCTGCGCCACACTCACGCCTACCATGAGGAAGAACATAACAAGCTCAAAGAAGAGCACGGCGAAGTCGCCCACGAGTTTGAACGCGTGATTCGCGAAATGGACGCGCTGTCTCACGAACTGCACATGATAAGTGAACATGCCGTACAACTCGACGCCAACTTTTCCAAGTATGGATACTCCGCTCACCTACGTACCCACGACGCTAGCTCTGATGCTGCTTCTTCATCCGGAGGATCCACTTTCGACAAGGACATGTGGAAAGCTGAGCGTAAACTCGGGAGCTTTATGCACTTCTACGAGAAGCCGATTGTGCGGCAGTACTTTCACAAAGGGCTGCTCTGGCGCGCGAAGGAAGCTCAGGAAGTTGCCAGTTACGAACTGTTTATCGATCTCTTCTACGTGGGCATCATCGCGATTACTGGAGATTCGGCGGCCGAACATCCTACTGGCGAATCACTTCTGCGTTTCGTCATCACGTTCATCATGGGTTGGAAATTCTGGTCAGTAGTTGTGCGAAGTGCATGCGAGACATACACTGACTTCGTATACATAATCTCAGGTCCGACATCAGCATTTTAATATCGTGGTTTGACAGCGACGACGTCCTGCGTCGTATGAGCGTTCTTTTCATCCTGACGTGTCTGCTTGGTTTCACAACTAACATGGCGTCGGCATTCGAGCACACCTACACCCCGTTGGTCGCGTTCTACCTCGCGGCTCGACTCTTCCTAGCGGTCAGCCTGTGCTGGTATGCCTACACTATCCCCATGGTACGCGGTAGCATGGTCGCCAACGCACTCATCATGATAATTCCCGCCGCACTCTGGATCGGCAGCATTCACATTGAAGAGCCTGAGAAACAAGGTCTCATCTGGGTCGCTATCGCGTTCGATCTCTTCGGCAATATGCTCCTGATCTTTGTGCAGCGTCCCAGTGCGGCGATGGCGAAGATCCTTCCGAAGAGTCTGAGGGAGCGTTTCGAGTTCTTCCCCGGCACGAATATCGAGCACCGCATCGAGCGCACGAACGCATTTGTCACGCTAGTCTTTGGCAGCTGTGTTCTTGGCTTGCTATACCAGAGTAATGTGGAGTTCGGTATCAATGCGTTCTTTGGAAAAGCGGTCCTGGGACTGGTGCAGGCCTTTGCGTTCAACTGGATTTACTTCGAAATCGACTCGTTCAATTTGCATACACACGCCATTCGACGGCACGTTGTCTCTGGTAAGTACGCATCTCTAAAATTAGGGGACTATACGCTAACGTACTACCAACAGCACTGACATGGTTTTCCATCCACCTCCCGTTCATCATGTCCTTTGTGCTGTCCGCCTCCGCTCTTGCCGTCCTTGTCCGCGCCCACGACTGCCCCGATGCTCCTGTCGACAGCCTTTTCGAGACTTTTATACCCCGCAGCGAAGACCACATCTCGGATGGCCTGCAGTGGTTCTACTGTGGCGGCCTCGGCATCAGTCTGTTCTGCCTTTCCATCATTGCACTCACGCACACGCACCGCAAGATCCCACACCAGCGCGTCCGCAAAGAAACGCGTCTTGTCTATCGCATGCTGATGTCAGTCGTCATCATTGTGCTGCCCAAGGCACATATGAACAGCTTACAGCTGATCGCCACGACAACGGGGCTAGTGGTCTCGGTGCTGGTGATTGAGCTCGTGGGCAGCAGTTGTTGGGGCGAGAATATGTTTTGGGAGAGGGGGTGTACGAGGAACAAGGCGACGTATAGTGCGCAATGTGGAGTGAAAAAAGAGGAGTTGGAGAAGAGTGCGAGGGAGGGCACGGTGCTGAATGTGGAAAGTATTGCTAAGCGGGATCAAGAGAAGAAGGGCAAGGGGCCTGGTTGGTGTACAGTGCACGTTTGAGTGCATAGGAATGACACAACAGTGCAGGCTGGAGTTATACGATTGAATCTCACAGAGAATTGTTGCAAGGTCCCAGACTATCCAGAAGCCGACAATAAGTTATCTTGAGACTGTAATAGTCGTGTGCCGCGATTGACAATCTTCTCGCTGCCGTGTCATCTTTCATACTTCCTAGAAATACGCATTGAGTATGGACACTGTGTGGTTCTTAAAAATATGTGGCTACAAGTCTTTAGCTATACATGAGACGTCATCGCACGCAGTAATCGAAGATCCAACACATACTGACCAAAAAGGTAGGAAACTTGCAACCGGCGGAGCGCGTGCTCGAACCCATGATCTAAACTGACGACAATAAGAGCAAAAAATAAAGTAAATCACACACCAAGTACTACTCATCCACAGGGCGACCCTATCATTTTTGTACGAGGGTGGGGTATTGCTTTATGAGAGAATGTAGAATATTTGAGCTTATATACTAGCGAAAAAAGGTAATTGTTAGCTACAAGCAAAATTTGTTGTTGCGCAAGGTTTGGTAGTGAGGAGAAGAGATTGTGCCCAATGGCTAAAGCACATGCAACTACGTCACGCGCAACGAAATGCAAACGGAGTGAAGGTGGGTGTCACATAGACAGCAAA
>Ga0265798_10000646_pt1 | contig 56678 bp, 45 predicted proteins | sample P3T30metagenome_FD_192430 | JGI IMG/M metagenome (GOLD analysis project Ga0265798, IMG submission 192430) | Plant litter microbial communities from East Loma Ridge, Irvine, California - P3 T30 | ecosystem: Environmental > Terrestrial > Plant litter > Unclassified | place: USA: California... | reverse complement strand
CTACCACCGTTCGACTTGCATGTATTAGGCCTGCCGCTAGCGTTCATCCTGAGCCAGGATCAAACTCTCCATTGTAAAATATTCCTACACCACGGCGAACCGTGGCTGATGTCGAGATGCTAACCTTGCTCGTTTTTGACGTTTGTTTGTCTAATTCGATTTCGCTTGTTTCCCCTCAGCCGAAGCTGAGAAGACACTTACTATTTTGTCTATTTCCGTCATTCAAAGAACGTGTGCTACACTCAATTAGTGTAACCGTGTGAGCTGTCTTACCAGCTCCTTTCCTTGCCGTTTGCAAGCCCTGTTTGTGATTGGGAGTGCAAAGGTAAGAAAACTTTTTTAATTCGCAAATTTTATTTTCGATTAAAATAAAATCTTTGGTCGGTGTCAAGCTTCTTCGCCGTGGCTAAAACCCTCTCTGCCGATTTGGGAGTGCAAAAGTACGAAGACTTTTTGACTTTCCAAATTTTTTATTCAAAATTTCTTCCCGTCAATATCAACACTTGGCATTAAGTGACTGAGCCAAGTATCCAACCGAAGTGCACCCAAGAAAATTCCTTTATACCAACATTTTATAATAGTCTGATTTCCAATGATAATTGCAGCTATATTTTAGCTATCACTAAGTATATAGCATCCTTAACTTTTCCTAATTTCAGGATATCAAGCTGTATCAAGCGGTCATTTAATGGCACTAGAGGGCCAGTTTCTATACAAACTCTGTTACAAGACGACTAAGGCAATACCGAGCCCAGCAACTTCATTTTTTTGAGGGTTACTTCTTATAGTGCCACTCACATAGCGTGAGCAGAATAAGATTTTATATTCGTCAAACTAATGACTACTAACAACATATTACTCAAAAACTCATGCTTTAAGCGAGCTTGAGATACTAGAGGCCTAGCTCCTTGGCTGAGTTGTGTTGACGCACGTTATCTAGGCGGGTATAACGCCGAATCATGGCGCTAGTCTTATGCTTGGTCTGGTTCATGACCTCGGTATCGTCGGCACCATTGAGCTTGGAAACTGTAACGAAGGACGCACGGAGTGAGTGCGCCGTATAGCCGCTACCTAGGTAGTGATTGGTTTTACTATGACCTAGGGTCACAATTAAGCCTTCCTCGTCAAAGGTCAGTTGTTCGATATTCAGCGCCTCTAGTTCTGAGCGGCGAAAGGCCCCGGTGAAAACGAGTAACAGCAGCGCTCGATTGCGCAGGCCAGTGGCCGTGCTTACGTCGATGCTTTTGATGGTGCGTTTGAAGGTAGCCAGCGTTAAGGCGGCAGCCTGTTTGATGCGTGTCTTTTTTTCGCGGGCGATTCCCTTTAGCAGCACCTTAACTTTCTTGTCGCTGTGGGCGAATCCAGTCCGGCCAAGTCGTGCGCCTTAGCGATGGCTGCGGCATGTCGTTGGACGGTGGCCACTTTTTTGTTGGCTTCGGCTAGTTCGGTGAGAAAGCCAGCTAAGGCTTCGACTGAAGCGGGCAATGCATCGAACTGGTGCGTTTGGCACCAAGCGGTAAAGCGAGACCAGTCTCCAGCGTAGGCCCGGAGGTATTGGTTGCCCCGCGCAAACCCGACTCGACGTGGCGACTGGTAGGGCCGACTAAGTGAGCGGGAAGTTGCGACCCAGGGGGCGATGAAAGCGTGGGGAAAACGAGTTTTCTATGTAGCCTATATATAACGGAGTGACGCGTCGATTTTGAGGCAAAAACTAGGCAACAAGATAAGGACCGATAAGTAAACATTATCAGTCCTTACTTAGAAGAGTATATAACTGCTCGTTTTATTATCATTGCCCCTATTGACCTTTATTCAGGTGGCAGCGCTCAGCGGAGCCGACCTAGTGGGGAACCGAACCTAGTCTCTTACTTTGAAGGCCGGAACTTTCCTATTGGTATATGGCATCGCACTCATGCCACGGCTTGTGAACCTCAACTGCGCGTTAGGCAAGCGCGGCTATCTCCCCATCCGCAAGGAGCTAGGTTTACAACTACTCGATGTGGGCACTTGCCAAGCGCTTGCTTTGGGCCGACCACTAGGTGGCGCACATCTATATCAATGGCTTGTTTGAGTTGGAAGCAATGCAGCAACTTCTGACTCAGGTGTCGGGGTAAAAGGAATAATTGGCCATGAGGAAAAGGGTGTCCATCACCTCGACTACGACCGGGTTGGCGAACTAGTGGCAGTAGCCAGGCCAGACGCCTGGTGTACCTACTACTATTGGCTCGACGCCGCTGAAGCACTCGATTTTGCTCGTATTGTAGACATACTCCGCATGCCCAGCTATGCCTTGGTGAAATATTCTCCGACCCTAGCATCAAGCTTTTGATGCAAAAGGTGGCACTCAAGCTCTTGCGCAAAAAGCTAGGCTTGCGTATGCTGATGGACATCATCGCGCTAGACGCCAGCTTAGTAAACGGCTCGCACAGCCGCACAGCCGCCGCCACCGACGCTGGCCCGCTGTTGATGAGCCGCCACGTAGAGTTACTGCCCGATACCGTGCTGGGAGTGCCTGCCGTGTTCGACGTCACCCTAGCACATTTGCGGGAAGCAGGAAAGTCCGAAAGCCTAGTAGCTGTTATGGCCGCTGGTGTAGTGAACTAAGGGCATACTGAAGTCGCTGGCGCGGAGGTTTGCGCCTGCCCACTTTGCCTTGGTGATAGCGACGGGCACTTCATCGCTGGCCGCACCTTGGCTGGAGCTGCCGCTGGTAGCAACCCTGTTTTTGACTTACAGTAGCGCGATGTGCTCCTTGCTGCTGGCTGCCACAGCCCCACTAGTGGCTGGCCTACCTGGCGCCCGTGTTAATGATGCGCCGCCTGAACACCTGTTTCACCGACGGGCTGTTCACTGCGCCGGCCACCGGCTGCAGTGTAAGCACGGAATCCCCCACCAGTGCATAGGTATAGGTGTGGGCCACACTGTCGGGCCTAGGGCCGAGTTGCAGCTGGTGTGTTTGGCGGTTTAACTTATACCAGTTCAGGCGCTTGTTGAGGCCAGCTGGGCCGACCTCCTCATAGCTGCCGTACGTACCAAAGTAGCTTCGCTGGCGGTCAATTGGGTTGGCTGGCTCCGGCTGTAATACCCACTCGTTGGGGTGGCGGTGGTGCCAGTCACCCGTCAGCTCGTCAGACTCGCGGGCGTAGCCCAGCAGCTCGGTGCTAATGAGGCCCACTACAGCTGCTACCAGCAGTAAATTGATACCTGTTTCCCAGCCATTGAGACGGTACTTGCGCTCGCGCTGCAGAATAATAAGCAAGATGGCTTTGATATTAGGCCACTCCAATACCAGTAAGCCTACGTTTAACAGCAGCAGCACCTGGGCCGTGAGGCGGGTTTCTGGCCAGAGGGTAAAGGCCTCGTTGACCAGCAGCACATTCAGCGTTAGGGGCAGCAGCAACATGGCTCCCAGCAGGGTTGTGCGCCGAAACAGCAGCAGTATCGCGGGCACTAGCTCGAGCACCCCCAGCAGCACCTGAAACCAACCCGAGTGTCCCAGAAACGCCCACGCCAGGATTGGCCCCGAGAGCTGCTCGAGCGGCAGCTGCCAAGCGTGCAGGGGCAGCACGACGAATTGCAGCTGCAGTAGTTTGGAAACGGCGTAGGGAATCATAGTTAAGCCCAGGCCGTAGCGGCACAGGCCTAGGTAAAACTCCTGGCTTTTCAGAAAGGCAAACACTCGGTTCATAGCGGAACGCGCCACCAACTGGTGCAAGAAGAAGCGAGGCCGCACCAGCTTCGTCGCGTTTGGCGCGCAAAGTAGGAATGGGATGGCCGGCTTTGCTAGCGGCAGCTCGGCCGGCTCTCTTTTCGAAGCTGCCCCCCTACCAGGGTTCTTGTTCTAATGGTAAGCTTTACTGCTCCTACAACTTGTGGGGAATATTCGAGATACTACCCGTACGCTGGATATAACAAGGGTCTTTTACTATGATTAACTGATTAAAGGTGAGCAATACGAAGGCATGAAGAGCAGCTTCATTAGCTTGAGTAGGTCAGAGGCAGTGCTACGTAGCGGCGCCATAGCCACTCGTGCTGCTACTAGTAGTATCAACTGCATACAAAGCCCACATGCAGTTGTAGCCTATCGGCCGTGAACAATACGGGCAGTAACTGTATGGTGACCTGCGCATAGGGTTAGAAGTGCGGCTGCGACAACTTAGGCTAATCACATAAGTCCACACTCGCGGTTACGCACATTGATGGATGTGTTTTTAATGAAAATTCTTTAATAAATATTGTTTTGCCCGGAGTGTACAGGTGAGTGGTTATTATCGCTTGTCCTAGGTTAGCAGTCAGTTAGCGAAAGCCTTCTGAGGAAGGCCACTCTAGGATTCCCACCTTTCCGACGCATGAAAGACCTGTACTACCTGACGCACCTGCTTTGGCTGGTGCCCGGGCTGAGCACGCCCACTGCCCTAGGCCAAGTGCAACCGCAGACTCAGCGCATGACTATCACGGGGAAGGTTACCACCACCGATGGCGACGACAACGCTCGCGCTACCCTTTACTCTAAAGTTCGCGCCAACAGCACCCTAGGGGCTTCGACCAACGTCAGCTTGTCGATTCAGCACTACGGGCACGATAGCTACGCGCGGGCCGCTGGGCAACTGCCGCACAATGGCCAGCCGCTACGCGCCGCCAAACGTCAAAGCGAGCAAAATTCTGGCTGCTAGCTTTCTTCTATCCCTATCTCCCTATCCCTTCTACCAGCGCCTACTCTCAGCTAGGCAGTACCAGAAGACCTCGGGAGCACAGGCCTATACTCTCCTTTCCGATTCCTTTTTCACCGCCTTCACCGGCATAAATTCCTCCCACCCAGTATGAAAAGGCAACTTTACTTTTCTTCGTTGGGCCGCGGCGCCCACTTGCGCCACCAACTGGCTGCCGGCTGGCTGGCCGCCGCTTTGCTGACTGCCGGCGCGGCCACCGCCCAAACCTTGCCTACCCGCCAGCCGGCTGAGGCCCTGGGCCGCGGCGTAGTGGCTGTGGCGCAAGACAACGGCCAGGTGTTTGTGAGCTGGCGCCTGCTGACGACTGATGCCGCTAGCACGGGCTTCGATGTGTACCGCCAGCAGGCGGGCGGGGCAGCCATCAAGCTGAATACCGCGCCTATTATGACCAGCACTAACTGGGTCGATACTTCGGCGGGCACCGCCACTGGCACCACCTACTTTGTGCGGGCCGTGCGCAACGGGGTTGCTGCCGCCGCGTCTGACCCAGCGCTGGTGTGGCCGCAGCAGTTTATGCGCCTGCCCTTGCAGCGACCTGGTGGGGGCACCACCCCCACTGGCGAGACCTATACCTACAGCCCCGGCGACTGCTCGGTGGGCGACCTCGATGGCGACGGGCAGCAGGAAATTATTGTGAAATGGGACCCTTCTAATCAGAAGGATAATTCGCAGAGCGGCTACACCGGCAACGTGTACCTCGACGCCTACAAGCTCAACGGTACCCGGCTGTGGCGCATTGACCTAGGCAAGAACATTCGGGCTGGGGCGCACTACACCCAGTTTATGGTGTACGACCTCGATGGCGATGGGCGGGCCGAGGTGGCTTGCAAAACTGCGGATGGCACCATCGATGGTGCGGGCCAAGTGCTCGGCGATGCCTCCGCCGACTACCGCAACACGGCAGGCTACATTTTGAGCGGGCCGGAATACCTGACTGTATTCAATGGCCAAACGGGCGCGGCCTACCCTAGCACTACTTACCTGCCGCGCCGCCACCCCACAGTGGGCGACAACCCCACCCCGCCCCAAATGAACGCCATTTGGGGCGATAACTACGGCAACCGCATTGACCGCTTTCTGGCCGCCATCGCCTACCTCGACGGGGTGCACCCGAGCCTGGTGATGTGCCGCGGCTACTATACCCGTACGGTGCTTGTGGCTTGGGACTTCAAGAACGGGCAGCTTAGCCAGCGCTGGACGTTTGACAGTAACGACGGCACGCCCACCAATTTAGCCTTTCGCGGCCAGGGCAACCACAACCTGTCGGTAGGCGATGTGGACGGTGATGGCAAAGACGAAATCATCTACGGCTCGTGCGCCATCGACGACAATGGCAAAGGGCTGTATGCCACGGGCCGCGGCCACGGCGATGCCATGCACCTGTCGGACTTTGACCCCACCCGCCCCGGCCTGGAGATATTTTCGGTGCACGAAACGCAAAGCCAGTATGGGTCAGCGCCAAACGACTTCCGCGATGCGGCTACTGGCACCCTCATTTGGGGCGCCCCCGGCCCCAACCAGGGCGACGTGGGCCGCGGCGTGGCCATGGATATTGACCCACGCACGCTAGGTGCCGAATCCTGGAGCACCCGCGGCGGCTTGTACGCCGCCAACGGCACGCAGATTTCGACCGCCCGGCCCAGCTCGATAAACTTTGGCGTGTGGTGGGACGGCGACCTGCTGCGCGAAAACCTGGATGGCACCACCATTAGCAAGTGGAACTGGCTGACCGGCACGTCCAGCACCTTGCTGAACGCGGCGGCCCTAGGCGGCGGCTCCAACAATGGCACCAAGGCCACGCCCAACCTAAGCGCAGACTTGTTTGGCGACTGGCGCGAAGAAGTGATTTGGCGCAATACCAACCAGCAGGAACTACTAATTTTCACCACTACGATTCCTACCACTCACCGCATCCCCACGCTGCTGCAAGACTCGCAGTACCGGCTCAGCCTCGCTTGGCAAAACGTGGGCTACAACCAGCCCCCGCACACTAGCTACTACCTAGGCGACGGCATGAAACTGCCGGTTTACGCTCAGGCGCAGCAGCTTATCAGCTTCCCCACGCTGCCCGATAAACTACTCGGCGATGCCCCGTTTGCACTACCGGCCACCAGTACCTCGGGCTTGCCCATTAGCTACACCAGCTCTGATACTACGATTGCCACCATCGACGGCGATAAGGTGCGGCTACGCCGGGCTGGCACAGTTACGATTACCGCTACCCAAGGTGGTGATACCGAATACCTGACCGCCGCGCCCGTAACGCAAACCCTGACCATTGCGCCGCTCCAGCTGCGCGTGCAGTACAAAGATGACGATAACAGCCGCCCGCAGGGGCAGGTTATCAAGCCCACGCTGCGCCTCGAAAACCTGGGCTCGGCGGCCTTAGCCTACGGCGAGCTAAGCATTCGCTACTGGCTCACGCCCGAAAACTACAGCGGCTTAGCTACTAGCGTGGACTGGGCGGCCCTAGGTGCCCGTAATATCCGCACCCGGTACGTGCCGCTGGCCCAGCCGCGCCACGACGCCTTTGGCTATGTCGAGTACACCTTCAATGCCAGCCTAGGCCAATTGGCGGCAGGCGGTAACTCGGGCGAAATCCGCTCGCGCTTTAATAACACTGCGTATGGCGACCTTAATGAAAACACCGACTGGTCGTACCGCTACAACGCGTGGAACTACGCGCCTAATGACCGCATCACGGTGTACCGCAACGGCCGCTTGGTAGCGGGCACCGAGCCCGAGGCTGTCTACCCGGTTACGGCACTGCTCGTGTCGTCGCAAAATCGCAACGGCTATTCGCGCGGCAACACCATTAGCACCGATTTAAACGTGCAAAACGTGGGGAACGTCCCCGTCAACTATGCCGGCCTAAAAGTGCGCTATTGGTTTAGCGCTGAGGGCTCGACTAGCCTCCGCTACTCTTTCGACTGGGCCCAAGTGGGCGCCAGCAATGTGAGCGGTGTGGTAGGGCAAAAGGGTTCTGACCTCTACTTCGAAACGAGCTTTGCGCCGAGCCTAGGGCAGCTCGCCCCGCTCAGCAGCACCGGCGACGTGCGCTTCCGCCTCAATAAAACCGACTGGACCAACTTCGTGGAAGACAACGATTGGTCGTACCGCGCGCCCTGGAACTATGCCCTCAATGACCACATCACGCTTTACTACCAAGGTCAGTTGGTATTCGGAGCCGAGCCGGGCACTACGTCTGCTATGGCGCGTAATGCGGGCGCCGCTCCGACACTAGACGTGCGCATATTGGGCAACCCGGTTACGGGTGATAATGCCGTGCTGGAAATCCACGGTGTGGCCGGGCAAGCGCTGGAGCTGCAATTACTCGATGTGCAAGGCAATCTGCTACTAACGCAACGCGTACCGGCCGCCGAGGAGGTGCAGCCGCAGCTGCTGCCGATGGCAAAGCTCCGCGCAGGCGTGTACCTGCTCAAAGTCATTGCCGCCGACCAAACCAACGTCGTGCGCCTGCTACGCCCCTAGGGCAATGATTAATCAGATGGTTCCCCGTTAGCCAACTGCGTTGGCTAATGCCTCAGTAATGGTAGGCTGGCAGGCCCTGTGCCTGCCAGCCTACCTGCGCTACGTGGAGCGCGCTACGCCGACCTAGGGCCGGTTAGAGTTCGCCACTTCCTCTAGGTCGTTTTTTACCTGACCACACGCCGAAGCCGCCCCGGCTGGTTCATTTCTGACTTTCTCCCCCTCATGCACTTCTCCTTTTTCTCGGGTCAAAAGTTGCTGTCCGCGTCGCTGCTACTACTGGCCGCTACTTCGCTACGGGCGCAGACTGTGCCGCCCAAAACCAACGACACTACTACCCCCCTGCACCTGCTCAAGCCCGACTACCCGGTGCCCTATGGCCAGACCAAGGCCGAGGACGTGCGGCAGGTGCTCGACCGGGTATATAGCTACCTAGACGCGGCCACGCCCGCCGAGTTGGTCGATAAAAAAACAAACGCGCCTATTACCGACCGCCGCAAGTTCAGTGCTGACGCCATCATCAAGCCTGGCGATTTTAGACTAAACAGCTACGAATGGGGCGTAACCTACGCCGGTATGCTGCGGGCCAGCGAAGTGACGGGCGACCCCAAATACGCGGCCTATACCTTCAGCCGCACGAAGTTTTTGGCCGAGTTAGTGCCCTTTTTCCGCGCTTACCAAACAGCGCACCCCGAAGCAGCCACGCCTGTGCGCTCGGTCTTGCTACCCCACGCCCTCGACGATGCTGGCGCCATTTGCGCGGCCATGATTAAGGCGCAGCGTGCGGGCGCGCCCGCCGATTTGAAACCCATGATAACCAATTTCATGGATTTCATTATGACTAAAGAGTACCGCCTGCCCGACGGCACCCTGGCCCGCAACCGGCCGCAACCTAACACGCTGTGGCTAGATGACTTGTATATGAGCGTGCCGGCCCTGGCCCAAATGGGTAAGCTCACCGGCGAGCGTCGCTACTACGACGAGGCCGTGAAGCAAGTGGCGCAGTTTGCGCCCCGCATGTTTGACGATAGCAAGGGCCTCTACCGCCACGGCTGGGTGCAGGACATGGCCGAGCACCCCGAGTTCCATTGGGCGCGAGCCAATGGCTGGGCCATCCTCACCAAAGTGGAGTTGCTCGATGTGCTGCCCGCCGACCACCCTGGCCGCCCACTGGTGCTGAAGCTGCTGCGCGCCCACGCCCGCGGGCTGGCCGACCGGCAGGCGGGCAGCGGCTTCTGGCACCAGTTGCTCGACCGCCCCGATTCGTACCTCGAAACCTCGGCCACGGCTATCTACTGCTATGCCATCGCGCACGCCATCAATCAGGGATGGCTCGACGCCAAAGTGTATGGCCCCATGACATTGCTGGCCTGGAATGCCGTGAGCACCAAAGTAAATGCCCTAGGTCAGGTAGAAGGCACCTGCGTGGGCACTGGCATGGGCTTCGACCCCGCCTTTTACTACTACCGCCCCGTCAATGTGTACGCCGCCCACGGCTATGGTCCGGTGCTGCTGGCGGCCGCCGAGATAGTGCAGTTGCTCAAGCAACACCCCTACGGCATCAACGACAGTTCGGTACAGGTACTGAAATAATGCTGTAACGCGGCCTATGTAAGTCCGTGGGTTACCCCCTTCCCCTAGGCGCGAGCTGAACGACTTCGCGCTATCATCTGCCTATGCTCCGCCTTGCCCTTTTCCTGACTTTTCTTCTTACTTGCCGCATCGCCCGCGCTGCGCCGCCCGACACCTACAACGTGCGCGCCTACGGGGCCAAAGGCGATAGCGCCACCCTGGACACCGACGCCATTAACCGCGCTATCGCAGCGGCAGCGAGCGCCGGCGGCGGCACGGTGCTGGTGCCAGCGGGGCGCTATCGCAGCTACTCCATTCGGCTACGTAGCCACGTGGCCCTGTACCTCGACCAGGGCGCTGTTATCCTGGCGGCGGCCCCAACCGGCGGCGTGGGCTACGATGCGCCCGAGCCAGCGGCCAACGATACCTACCAGGATTTTGGGCACAGCCACTGGCACAATAGCCTAATTTGGGGGGAGAACCTCGTAGACATTTCTATCCTCGGCCCCGGCACAATTTACGGCCAAGGCCTGACGCGGGAAGGGCCGCACCAAGCGCCTGTGGGCAACAAAGCCATTGCCCTGAAGCTGTGCCGCAACGTAACGCTGCGCGACTTTACCATCCGGCAGGGCGGGCATTTTGCTATGCTGGCCACGGGTGTAGACAACTTGATTATCGACAACCTGCGGCTCGATACCAACCGCGATGGCCTCGACATTGATTGCTGCCGCAACGTGCGCGTGGCCAACTGCACCGTCAACTTGCCCTGGGACGATGCCATTTGCCTGAAAAGCTCCTATGCCCTAGGGTACGCCCGCCCCACCGAAAATGTAACTATTACCAACTGCCAGGTGACGGGCTACGACCGGGGCACGCTGCTGAGTGGCACCTACCAGCGCCGCGAGGCCGACCTGGTGCCCGACCACGAAGGCCCCACCGGCCGCATCAAGTGCGGCACCGAGTCCAATGGCGGCTTCAAGAACATTGCCATTAGCAACTGCGTGTTTGAGTACTGCCGGGGCCTGGCCCTGGAAACCGTGGATGGCGGCTTGCTGGAAGACGTAGTTATCAGCAACATTACCATGCGCGACATCATTAATTCGCCTTTTTTTCTGCGCCTAGGTAGCCGGCTGCGGGCCCCGGCCGGCACACCGGTAGGCGCACTACGGCGCGTGAGCATCAGCAATGTAAACGTGTACAACGCCGACGCCCGCTTTGCCACACTCATCAGTGGGGTGCCGGGCCACGCCATCGAGCAGGTGCGCCTGAGCAATATCAGCATCTGGTACAAGCTTCTCGATGCCGCGGCAGCCGCCAGCATCCAGCCCGAACTACCAGAAGATGAAAGAGGCTACCCCGAGCCGCAGAAGCTAGGCGTCGGCCCGGCCTACGGGTTGTTTGTACGGCACGTGAAGGGCCTGGAGCTACGCGACATTAACCTGTACCTCCTAGGCTCCGAAACACGCCCGGCGCTGCACCTACAAGACGTGCAGGACGCCAGCCTGCGCCACATAATGGCCCAGCGGGCGGGCACTGCGCCCCTGCTGGTGCTGCGCGACATGCAGAACCTCACCATACTGGATAGCTCGCCCTTAAAAAACCAAGCGGCTAAGACCGTGAAAAGGCAGGTGCAATAAGGTGGCGCTGCCCCACGCCAGCGGTAGTGTACAGGAGAGCCACGAAGCTCGACAACCTTTATTTGGCGGTCATAGTCACTCCTCTTTTCCCACCCGCTTGTGCATTCGTTTTTTCGCCTGGTCAGCGCGGCGCGCGGCTATCCCAACCGGTCGTTGGCTGGTGCCCTAGGGTCTGTAGTGGCAGGCTTGTCGCTGGCGGGCTTGCTAGCCAACCAACCCGCTCCGGCCCCACGCCACCTCGAAACGCTCGACCGGGGCGTGGTGGCGGTGCGCACTGGGGCACACGAGGCATTTATCAGCTGGCGGCTGCTCGGCACCGACCCGAGCGGCTTGGCCTTCAACATATACCGCGGCACCACCAAGCTCAACGCGATTCCTCTCACTGGGGCCACCAACTTTAGCGATAAGGCGGCTACCACCGAACCCTATTCGGTGCGCCCTGTGCTGCGCGGCGCGGCACAACCCGCCCCACGCAGCACCCTGGCCTGGGCGCAACCCTACCTGCGCATTCCCCTGCAGCAGCCCGCCGGGGGTACTACCAGCGATGGCGGGGCCTACACCTACGCGGCCAACGATGCTTCGGCCGCCGACCTCGACGGCGACGGGCAGTATGAGCTCATTTTGAAGTGGGACCCCACCAACAGCCGTGACAACGGCTCGGCGGGCGTGACGGGGCCGGTGCTGCTCGATGCTTACCGCCTCGATGGCACCCGCCTCTGGCGCATTGACCTAGGCAAAAACATTCGGGCCGGAGCGCACTACACGCAAGTACTAGCGTATGACTTCGACGGCGATGGGCGGGCCGAGGTGGCTTGTAAAACCGCCGATGGCACCACCGATGGCCAAGGAAAGGCCCTAGGTGACCCTGGCAAGGATTACCGCTCACTTACCACCCCCACCGATGCGCCAGCCGTGCCCAGCGCCCGCGACCCACGCTACGGCCGCATCTTAGCGGGTCCCGAGTATTTCACGGTGTTTGACGGGCGCACCGGGGCCGCGTTGGCCTCCGCGCCCTACGTACCCGGCCGCGACCCCATCGATGGCTGGGGCGGCATTGGGGGTAATGGTGGCAACGACCACGTTGGTAACCGCTGCGACCGCTTCGTGGCCGCCGTGGCCTACCTCGACGGCCACCTGCCTAGCGCCGTAATGTGCCGCGGCTACTACGGCCGCACCGTGCTCGCGGCCTGGGACTGGCGGGGTGGCCGGCTCACCCAGCGCTGGGTATTCGACTCGAAAGATGCGCAAAACCCCTACTCAGGCATGGGTAATCATAACCTGAGCGTCAACGACGTAGACCAGGACGGACGCGATGAAATCGTGTACGGGGCGATGGTGGTTGACGACAACGGCCAAGGTTTGTTCAGCACCGGCCTGCGCCATGGTGACGCCCTACACGTCGGCAACTTCGACCCCACTACGCCCGGCCTCGAAGCCTGGGGCGCCCACGAAAACGAGGAGCCCGTGCCCGGCCATCCCGCTGGCCCAGGCGTGGCCCTCTACGCAGCCGGCACCGGCCAAGTGCTATGGAGCGGCGACCAGGGCCTCGACGCCGGCCGCGCCCTAGCCGCCGACATCGACCCGCGCCACCTAGGGGCCGAAGTGTGGGGTGGGTCGGCGGAGGTGGGGCTGCGCTCCATAAAAGGCGCGCGCCTCGGCGATGCCCCCCGCTCGGTCAACTTTGCCGTGTGGTGGGATGGCGACTTGCTGCGCGAATTGCTGGATGGCACCCACGTCGATAAGTGGCACTACCAGACCGCCACCACGACTCGCCTGCTAGACGGCCAGCCGCTCGGCGCAGCGGCCAACAACGGCACCAAGGCCACCCCCTGCCTCACGGCCGACCTGCTTGGCGATTGGCGCGAGGAGGTGGTGTGGCGCACCGCCGACAACCAGGCGCTTCTTCTGTGCACCACCACTATCCCAACGGCCTACCGCCTGCCCACCCTCATGCACGACCCGACCTACCGCCTCGGCGTAGCCCGCGAAAATGTGGGTTACAACCAGCCCCCACACCCCGGCTACTACCTAGGCGACGGCATGAAAATGAAGGCAGGGCAGCCCGTCTATTAGCCTATTGCCTTATGGCCGCCTAGTCACGCTTCTTCCTTTCCTGCCCCATGAAAACCTTTCTTACGCTCGTGGCGCTGACTGGTAGTCTAGCGCTTACCCCAGTCGCCCAGGCCCAAATTGGGCGCCGCTTCCCCTCCGAGCGCAAGGTGGTGAAAGACCCCGTTACGGGTACCGAACTGACATTTTTAACTAGCGAGCCCGTAGGTGATTCCAAGATTTATCAAACGCACAACCAATGGACCAGCGACGGCAAGTGGCTCATCTTTCGCTCGGGCCGAATCAAGGGCGAGGCCATGGCCGTAAATGAGAAAACAGGCGAGCAAGTGCAGGTAACCGAAGGTGGCTACACGGGCATGCTCAACGTGGCGCGCCACGCCATGAAGCTTTACTTTATGCGCCAGCCGCCCGGTCCGGCAGCCTCCACTACGGCCGGCCAGGCGCCTGCCCCACTGCAAATCGTGGAAGTAGACCTAGCCAGGCTTTTTGCCGACAGCCAGGCTGGTAAGCTGAAGGCGGCCAAGACCTACCAGCGCGTGTGTGGTACCCCGCCCGCTGCCTTGCAAGCCGGTGGCGACATGGCCCTCGACGGCGACGAAACCTGGGCCTACTTCCGGGTAGGCAAAGAGGAGGCCGCCCGCCACCTGGCCCCCGGCACCAAGCTAGAGCCGGAGTTTGGGCCCCGCCACATGGGAGCGGGGCCAGCGGGTATTGCGGCCATGAATTTGCACACCGGGGCCATCAAGTACGTAGTATCAGTACCCTTCCAGATTGGGCACATTCAAACTAATCCGTGGGTGCCGGGCGAAATCGTCTTTTGCTGGGAAACGGGCGGCAAGTCGCCCCAGCGCACCTGGACAGTGCTAGCCGACGGCAGCGGCCTGCGCCCGCTCTACCCCGAAGCTGCCTCCGAATGGGTAACGCACGAAGCCGTTATCGGCCCAGATGAAGTAGCCCTCGCCATCATGGGCCACCGCCAAATTCCGGCCTCGACCCAACAAGTAGCAGCCGGCACACCCGTGAGCGGCGCCAACCCTGGCCAGGAGGCCGCATGGGGCCCCTCGGGCACCCGCGAAAAGCCCACCGGGCTAGGCATCGTAAACCTACGCACGCGCGAAATGACCATTGCCGGTCAAACACCCAGTGGCAGCGGCCTCTGGCACGTGAGCGGCTCGCCAGATGGCCGCTGGGCTGTGGGCGACGATTTTGCCCGCAACATCTATCTCATTGACCGCCACACCCACGAAATGCGCGTGCTCTCGACGGGCCACAAAACCACTGCCGCCGACCACCCCCACCCCACTATGAGCCCCGACGGGACCCGCATCGAAATTCAGTCGGCCATGCTTTCGACCGATAGTAAGAGTATGAATATCTGTATTATACCAGTACCAGCCGATTGGTTAGCACGCAAGTATGAGTAATGTAGGCCTGAGAAATGCCATTTTAGTTTACACTTAGAGCGTGTTTGGAAATTCAACAAACTGTCATGCTGCGCTTGCCGAAGCATCTCTGCCGTTTCATTCGAGCCGCTTAACGAAGTAATAGAGATGCTTCGGCAAGCATAGCATGCCCCTCTAGGAACGTTGATTAGAAAATATAGACACGCTCTTATATTATCTATTATCTAGCTTCAAGCAGCACGAGCAGGAGAGTAGCCGCACGCAAGAACAGCAGATACCGATACTAACAAGTAACGATAGGGTCTGATTACTTAGAGCATCTCCAAGGGACGGCGCTGGCGGGGGCGGGGAAAAGCGGTATCGAGCGCTGCTAGGTCGCTTGCCGAAAGCTGTAGGTCGGCCGCCGCTCGGTTTTCCTCTACGTGGGCCACGTGCCCAGCTTTTGGGATTGCTAGTACGTGGTCTTGGCGCAGTACCCAAGCCAAGGCCACCTGCGCCGGCGTTGCACCTAGGTTCGCTGCAATTGCTTGTAGTTGCTGGTTCTTCAGTAGCCGGCCTTGCTCGACGGGGCTGTAGGCCATCACCGGCATTTTATGGTCCGCTAGCCACGGCAGTAAGTCGTGCTCCGGGCCGCGCCGGGTCAGGTTGTAGAGTACCTGGTCGGTGGCGCAGGCAGCGCCCCCAGCTGCTATCAATTCTTTCAAATCAGCCGTGTCGAGGTTGCTCACTCCCCAGCGCCGAATTTTGCCGGCTGCCACGAGCTGTTCCATTGCCTCCACAGTCTCGGCCAGCGGCACGTTTCCGCGCCAGTGCAGCAGGTAGAGGTCAAGGTAATCGGTACCTAGCCGCTTTAAGCTCGCCTCGCAGGCAAGTGGCAGCCGCTGGTGAGACGCATTTTGGGGATATGCTTTGCTGACCAGAAATACTTGCTCACGCAGGCCTTGAATGGCTTCACCTACTAGTTGCTCGGCCTGCCCGTCGGCATACATTTCTGCCGTGTCAATGAGCGTAAGCCCTAGCTCGACGCCGGCGCGCAAGGCTGCTACTTCGGCGGCACGTTGAGCGGGCTTTTCGGCCATCATCCAGGTGCCCTGACCAAGCGCAGGCACCTGCGTGCCATCTGGGAATTGAATCTGATTCATACTTACTGCCAACGCATAGGAGTCGGTGCCGGTTGTTCGGGGGCGAGACAGTGGCCTTGCTAGGGGCGCCACCAAGTTGGTCACCTTCGCAGTAGCAAATTCCTTACTTCAATTGTACTTCTACTGTCGTGTTGCTTCTCAACACTCGCTTTACTATAACTTTTCCCTTCTGCACAACTGTCAACTGTACCTTCCCGTGCTCCCGGCGCAGGTCAACATCAAACGTTGTGTTAAAGGCTTTGATATTGCGCAGATTCATATACTGCCACGTGCTAGGCAATGTAGGGCGGAGGGAGAAAGAATGAAACCCAGTTGGCTCAAGACCTAAGAGGCCTTCGGTGAAGATGCGACAATACAGGGCACTTTCAGCCGCTAGGTGCGCCATGCCATTCTCCGGCCAGGCTTCTACGGCATAAGGGACCCGAAAACCGGTCAACCTCGTGGTAGAATAGGAGGTGAGGCGGGTGAGGGCCCGGTCGGCGGCGCCCGCTTTAAACGCCCCTCGAAAGGCATAGAGGCTGCCGCGGTCCCAAAACACTTGTGCACCCTCAGCCCCTGGTTTCAGCTCGGTCAGCACGCCGTTAGCCGACCACAACTTATCGAACAAGGCGTCGAGCGTGCCAGTAGTGCGCTGGGGTAAGCCCACGACCAGGGGCAGGCAAATCCAGCTTCGTAAGGTGGTGTTCTCTTTATAGTATTTGTACGTAGCCAAGCCGGCTAGCTCCGCCCCAAAATACGTCTCGATGGCCACGGCTAGGCGTTGCGCCTGCTGGGTATAGGTCGCGCTCACCGCAGCCGGCTGCTGCGTGGCTTTCGCTAATCGTGCCGCTTGTCGCAATGCCCCATAGTACAAGCAAGAGGTGGCTAGGTTGGCAGAGCCCGACGGGAAGCGGCCTTCCAACTCATCACTTTCCGACGCGACAACCCCTTGTGCTGTAGTGCGCTTGCGGCAGTAGTCGAGGCACCAGGTGACCAAGGGCCACAGTTCGGCAGCTTTCTGCGGGTCGCCGGCAGCGAGCAAAAAGTGCGTGGCGCCGAACGCAATCATGGCCGCGTCGCCGCGGTCGCGCTCTCCAAAGGGAAAGGTAACATCCATTTCAAACGACGCCCATATCTTGCCCCCATCCGGTGGCAGGTTACGCTGAAAGATGCGGTAGGCATTCAGGGCGGCTTGTAGGCCGGTTTGGTACCCTAGGTACGGAAAGAAGGGGCCGCTGTACTCTGCCTGGTCATTGGCCCAGATGCCTACATAGTAGCTGCCACCACCAGGCGACTGAATCACCCCGTAGCGGGAGCGAAAAATACTTTCCGCAGCCCTGACCTTCGAGAAATAGAATAAAGTGTTCAGTACCGGGTCTGGCGAGTGTAGTTGCAGCGTGGCGGCGATGCTATCGAGGAACGTATCGCGACTGCGTTCAAGTGCAGCCACGGAAACGGCGGGCGCTGCTTCCTGATTTAACGTCGCCAGGAAGTAAATACCAAACTCATACTGCTCTCCTGGGGACAAAGTGACGGTGGGCTTGGCATCGCTGAAGGCGCGGCGGTGGTATGTGCCGTGCCACCCTACCTCCTCCTGGTTGAACTCGGTGGCCCCAATGCCTAGCGTACAGGGCGTTTTGCTCGTGTTAAGCAAGGTCCACTTTTCCACCAAGCACCGGTCGCGCATCGAGGGAAAAAAAGAACGGACTACGGTCAGGCCATCTCGTTGCTTGAAGTAAAAGGAGATTTTGCCTTTTATCCGGACGGAATCCAGCGTGCCGACTTCATACTTCTTGTCTGAGAGGGTAAAGACGGGCAAGAGGTCATCGGTATAGTCACCGCGCAGATACGCGCGGTAGGGAGACTCGTTCGCCTTAGTGAATTTGCGCAGTTGCGGAAAGATGACGTCGCGCGTAATCTTGACTTGCTTGGCCGGCGTGACCTCGTAGCGGATGATAGCCGAGACCTGCGTGCCCGAAAGCTCAATGTTGTCGGCATGAGGTAGTCTTTTCTCTTTGGCTAGGTTCCAGCTGATGCTATTGTCGCCATTCACCTGCCAAAAGCGCTCCTGCTGGTGCGCAAAGTCTTGCGCGTAACTGGGCGTGATAAAACCAACCGCGACAAGCACTAGCCCTACGAGCGTGGCGGTCAGGAGCCTTGAATAGGAAGTGGCCGGTACTGGCATAAGTCATTTCGTTTTGGGGAGGGAAGATAGCCAACCCGAGCATCTGGCTATAGAGTAGACGCCACGTTATCCATTATCTACGGCCAGTGCTTAGAGGTGCCCCTTGCTACGTACCTCAATTGCTTCGAACTCAGCCGCGCCGGTAACTACTGGGGGTCGTACCGATAATTTTAAAAAACACGCGATTGAAATGCGATAGGTTGGCAAAGCCGCAGGTATCCGCTACGCTAGCCACAGTTTGGTTGGTGTGCAGCAGCAGTTGACAGGCATTGGTCAGGCGTAGCTCGTGTAGGTAGCGCACGTAGGTTTTGCGGGTGCGCTCTTTAAAAAACCGACAAAAAGCTTCGCGGCTCATATTGGCCACGGCCGCTACTTCTTCTAGCGTGATGGCCCGGTGACTGTGCGCCATCAGGAAGTTGAGCACCTGCTGCATACGCTTCACCTCGCGCTCACTGAGGTTACGCATTTGGTCGGTCACGTTGAGGCAGCGCATTGCGCCAGGCTGCATGAGTTGCTCGATGATGTGCAGCACACCCAGCAGCCGCCCTAGGCCGGTTTCATGCTCAATAGCCTGCACCTGCCGGGTAATCTCGACCTGAGCCGGTCCCTGCACCTGGTAGCAGCCCGTAACCTGCTCACAAAACCGCTTCACTTCCTGCAGCTCCGTGATGTCGTGCAGCCCACCAGTCAACGCTTTCAGGTCTATGAATACGAATATGGCGTGGCTCCGGGCCGGCTGGTTTGGCGCGTAGTACTTCTCGTCACTGCGAAAAACGTGTGGTACGTCGTGCCCCAGCAAAAACACGTCGCCGGGCGCAAAGCGACCAATATAGTCGCCTCCGATAAGCCGCCCCTCGCCTTCAAGCACCAGCGAAAGCTGCATCTCGGGATGCTGGTGCAGCTTGTCGTAGAAATACGGCTGGTTATCGACCTGATAGCGGATGAAATCCTGGCTGGCTTTAGGAATCTTGAAGGGAATCACTTTCATAGCGGCACTATATTAAGCAGGCTCCGAACGACGCTCTATTTATCGGTCAATATAGTATTAGTACTCACTAATTTGATATGGGATTTCGCACCTAGGGTCCAATACTTTTGCCTGAAAAGCAACTCCCCTATGATTAACTGGAACGGCGTATTCCCTGCCCTCACGACCAAGTTTCACCAGGATGGCAGCCTGGATTTTGACACCTTCTTTTTGAACGTGGATGCCCAGTTGGCGGCCGGCGTCGACGGCATCATCCTAGGGGGCACGTTGGGCGAGTCGAGCGTGCTAAGCACGGCCGAAAAGCAAGCCCTTACCCGGCGCACCATCGAGTACGTGGCGGGCCGCGTGCCGGTAGTACTCAACATCGCCGAGGGCTCGACCCAGGAAGCTGTGCTGCGCGCCCGGGAGGCCGAGGCTATCGGCGCGGCGGGCCTTATGCTACTGCCGGCCATGCGCTACCCCACCGATTACCGCGAAACGGTCGCCTACTTCACCACGGTGGCCCAGAGCACCCCGCTGCCCATCATGATTTACAACAACCCAGTCGATTACAAGACGCTGGTGACGCTGGAGATGTTTGACGAGTTGCTCGACACCTGCCCCAATATTGAGGCGGTGAAAGAATCGACCCGCGACATTTCTAACGTCACGCGCATGGTGACCCGCTACGGCGACCGCCTGCACATCCTGGGCGGCGTCGATACCCTGGCCCTCGAAGCCCTGCTGATGGGCGCCCACGGCTGGGTAGCCGGCCTGGTGTGCGCTTTCCCGCGCGAGACGGTGGCTATTTTTCGTCTGGTGCAGGCCGGTCGCCTCGACGAGGCTCGCGCCATCTACCGCTGGTTTTTGCCGCTGCTTGAGCTGGACATTCATCCCAAGCTGGTGCAGTACATCAAGCTGGCCGAGCAGTTGGCCGGCATCGGCACCGAGCACGTACGCGCTCCGCGCCTAACCTTAGTGGGCGAAGAGCGCACCCGCATTACGACCCTCATCGAGCATGGCATCGCTACCCGGCCCACACTGCCAACGTTTGCCCCCGCACCTACCCTAGCCGCTGCTTATGTCGAATAACGCCGTGTTTGCGGCGGCTACGGCAGCCTTTGCTACTTACAAAATCAGCTCGGGAGAAACCCGAGCGGCTTTTTTGCTGGCCGTTGCGGCGGCTATTGAGGCCCTGGGCGATGAGCTGCTGCACACAGCCAGCGCCGAAAGTCACTTGCCCCTGGCGCGCCTCATCGGCGAGCGGGGCCGCACCCTAGGGCAGTTGCGTCTGTTTGCCGACCTAGTGGCCGACGGCTACTGGGCCGAGGCCACCATCGATACGGCCCTGCCTGGGCGCCAGCCTTTGCCCCGGCCCGACCTGCGCCGGCTACTATTGCCCCTAGGGCCGGTGGTGGTGTTTGGGGCCAGTAACTTCCCGCTGGCCTTTTCGACGGCGGGCGGCGACACGGCGGCGGCGCTGGCCGCCGGCTGCCCGGTGGTGTACAAGGCCCACCCCGGCCACCCGCGCACCTCGGCACTAGTGGCCAAGGCCATCGCCCAAGCGGCGGCGCAGTGTGGCCTGCCGGCCGGCGTGTTTCAGCACGTAGAAGGCGGGCAAGAAGTAGGTGCTGAGCTGGTGCAGCACCCGGCCACACGCGCAGTAGCGTTCACGGGCTCATTCGGAGGCGGCAAGGCGCTGTTTGACCTGGCCGCCCGGCGTCCGGTACCCATTCCGGTATATGCTGAGATGGGCAGCGTCAACCCTTTGGTTATCCTGCCCGAGCGGCTGGCGGCCGAGCCCACTGCGCTGGCCCAGCAGGCAGCCCAGTCGGTGCTGCTGGGCGTGGGGCAGTTTTGCACCAATCCGGGTCTGCTGTTCGTGCCCGCGGGCGACGCTGCCACTACGTTTATCACCGAGCTGGAAGCCGCCCTGCAAGCCGCCGCCCCCGCCGCCATGCTGAATATCGGCTTAGCTGGCAATTATTACCAGCACCTAGCCGGCGTGATAGCGCACCCGGCCGTGCAAGCGCTGGTGCAGCCCACCCCACACAAGCTGGAAGGCAGGCCTGGTCTGGCCCGCACCACTGCCGCCGAGTGGCTGCAAGATGCGGCCCTGCAGCAGGAGGTATTTGGCCCCTTTACGCTGGTCGTCACTTACCAGGATGCGGCCGAGCTACTGGCTGCCATCGAGGCCCTGCATGGGCAGCTCACCTGCACACTGTGGGGTACGGCCGCCGAGCTGGCGCACGCTGCGCCCCTGGCCGAGGCCCTACGCGAAAAGTGCGGCCGGCTACTGTTTGGTGGCGTGCCCACGGGCGTGGAGGTGAGCCCGGCCATGACGCACGGCGGGCCATTTCCGGCCACTACCGATGCCCGCAGCACCTCGGTAGGCACCTATGCCATCAAGCGCTTTGCCCGGCCCGTTACCTTTCAGGATGCCCCGGCGGCCCTGCTGCCCCCAGCCCTGCGCAACGAAAACCCGGCGGGCCTATGGCGGGTGGTTAACTCTGAGCTTACCCAACGTTCTATCACGCCTACTTCCCCACCTAGCTAGCCGATGGCTCACAAATCCTTCTTTTGCATTGATGCGCACACCTGTGGCAACCCGGTGCGCTTAGTAGCGGGCGGCGGCCCCGTGCTGCACGGAGCTGACATGAGTGAAAAGCGCCAACACTTTCTGCAAGAGTTCGACTGGATTCGCAAGGGACTCATGTTTGAGCCGCGGGGCCACGATATGATGTCGGGTAGTATCCTGTACCCCGCCCACGACCCGGCCAACGACGTGGCAGTGCTCTACATCGAAACCAGCGGCTGCCTGCCCATGTGCGGCCACGGCACTATCGGCACCGTCACTATCGCCCTCGAAGAAGGCCTGATTACGCCCAAGGTGCCGGGCCAGCTACGGCTCGAAACCCCAGCCGGACTGGTGCTAGTGAGCTACCGCCAAGAGGGCAACAAGGTGAAGTCGGTAAAGCTCGTGAATGTGCCTGCCTACCTCGATTCGGAGGGGCTAGCCGTGGAGTGCCCCGACCTAGGGCCGTTGCGCGTGGATGTGGCCTACGGCGGCAATTTCTACGCCATCGTGGACCCGCAGCCCAACTTCCGGGGCCTGCAGGCTTACCCTGCCGACCAACTCATTGCCTGGAGCCGGGTGCTGCGTCAGCGCCTCAACGAGCAGTACACCTTCGTGCACCCCGAAAACCCGACCATCCAGGGGCTTTCTCACATTTTGTGGGCCGGCGATACCCTAGCCCCCACCTCCACAGCGCGCAATGCCGTTTTTTACGGCGACAAGGCCATTGACCGCTCGCCCTGTGGCACCGGCACCTCGGCGCGCATGGCCCAGTGGTACGCTCAGGGCCGCCTCAAGCCCGGCCAGCAGTTTGTGCACGAGAGCATTATTGGCTCCGTGTTCACGGGCACCATCGAGCAGGAAACCACGGTGGCCGGCCGGCCGGCCATCTACCCCGGCATTGAGGGTTGGGCCATCATCACGGGCCACAACACTATTTTCTTCGACGACGAAGACCCCTACGTCCACGGCTTCCAGGTCCTATAGAGCAGTTCAGTATGAGTAAGGTAACGATTATCGGCGGGGGTATCATCGGGCTGTTTACCGCTTACTACCTAGTGGAAGCGGGCTTTGAAGTGACCGTGCTCGACCAGGGCGACCTGACCAAGGGCTGCTCGGTGGGCAACGCAGGCATGATAGTACCCAGCCACTTCGTTCCGTTGGCCTCGCCGGGCATGATTGGCAAGGGTGTCAAGTGGATGCTCTCGGCCAAAAGCCCGTTTTACATTCACCCACGCCTCGACCGCCGCCTTTTAGAGTGGTGCCTGCTTTTCTACCGCTCGGCCACTAAAAAGCACGTCGACCGCAGTATTCCTTACCTCAAAAACCTGAGCTTGCTCAGCAAAAGCCTGTACTTCGACTTTGCCCGCCAACATCCCGAAGCGGGCATTGGCCTTGAAGAAAAAGGCCTGCTGATGCTGTACAAGACCGCCGCCACCGAGCACGAAGAAGTAGAAATGGCGGCGCTTTCTAATGCCAATGGGATTGAGGCTAACGTTCTGTCGCGTAGTGAAGTGCGTGAGCTGGAGCCTGAGGCCGACCTTGACGTGCGCGGAGCGGTGCATTTCACCGGCGATGCTCACCTAGACCCCGCTCGGCTCTATGGTTTCCTGCAACGCCACCTACAAGCGCGCGGTGTGTGTTTGGTAGGGCAGGCCGAGGTGCTGCGCTTTGGGCACAGCGGCAGCCGCATCACCCACATCGTCACGAGCCAGGGCGAGTTTACCTGCGACCAGCTGGTAGTGTGTGCCGGCGCGTGGTCGGGCAAGGTAGCCCGGTTGCTGAGCCTGAAGTTGCCTCTGCTAGCAGGCAAGGGCTACAGTTTCATGCAGGTCAACCAACCGGCCATCCGCACGCCAGCCATCCTGACCGAGCAAAAAGTGGCTGTGACACCCTTCGGCGCGCAGGTGCGCTTCGGCGGCACCATGGAAATTACGGATACTGACCACCGCATCAACGCCAAACGCGTGCAGGGCATCTTCGAGGCCATTCCGCGCTACTACGCAGGCTTTGCGCCCACCCCGCCTGCCCCCGCCAGCATCTGGAGCGGCCTGCGTCCCTGCTCGCCCGATGGGCTGCCTTACCTAGGGTCCACTGCCCGGTGGCGCAACGTGTTAGTTGGCACTGGCCACGGGATGATGGGCATCAGCTTGGCCCCGGCTACAGGGCTGCTGCTCGCCGAGCAGCTTCGCGAGCACAAGCTCTCGCTGGTTATCGATGCCTTCTCGCCCGACCGCTACGCCTAGCGTCTGCGCCACTCGTTTCTGCCTCAATACAATACATTGGTTAGTAGCAACATCAACTCGAGAATGCCATGGTTTTTTTCACGGTGCATCCTTTCGACTTTTCTGCTGCCTCCCCACGAAGTCTATGGCTACTCATTGGTGTCGTGGGTGCGCTGTGTGCCGCAGGAGTGGCGCTAACCCAACCAACTACGGTGGCCCACACTTACTCTAGCCCGCCTGTACGCCACAACAGACTTTTATAAAATTGCTGAAGGGGTCACACCCGCTCTGTGAAATCACTTGTTTTGACTCCGCTTCTAAAAGCTGCCAGGTTGTTGCTGCTGGTGGGGGCAGCCGTAGTGTCAAGGCAGCCGCCCAGCCATAACGGCCCACGTGGGCACCATGCTATTCTATTGCGCGGTACCCCGGGACGTAGTGCAATAGGCGTTGAATGCATCAACGTGGGCCATCAGCTCAGTCCATTTTGTGACTAAGAGCATTGCTGCTGGCAAGAATCCTCGCTTAAGATAACCGCAGGCTAGGCGGCTGTAGAAAGTCCTAGGTCGAAACTGTCAATCAGCACGCCGCCTAGCTGGGTTGTGCACTCGTGCTAACCTTCGAAGTGACGGGGTATTCACGCAGTACAACCAACGGTCAGGCCTCGCTTAAATTTACGGCCTATCCTGGCAAGTAGCTTGAATGGGACTAGTTAGCGCCCTAGGAGCTTCGTTTTCTGTACGTCAAATTCGCTACGGGTCAGTACGCCAGTATCGAGCAGTTGCTTGAGTTTGAGCAATTCGTCAGCCACGCTGGCGATAGGCCGTTGAATCTCCCCGGCGGCTTCGGCCTGCTCTAGGTCGACGTTCGCATCCAAGCCTTTGGTACTCAGCACCGCCACTGTCGCAGCACTGGCACTGCTATCGGACGAAGCGGGCTGCTGGCGCAACTCTTTGATAACAAACTGTTTGTTGGCCCATTTGGCGCTGAGCAATTGCCTCGGAAAGCCCAGCCAAGCATTGGAAGGGATGTAGACATACTTGAAGGTGCCTCCCTCCCCCGTTCCAGCTAGTAGCTGAATAACCTCGCCGGTGCGATAGACCGCCCCGGACTTGGTTGCATAGCGGGGTATGGGTGCGCCGGGTGCTTGAGCCAGAACTGGGCTCGCGCCAGTGCTGAGTAGCCCTACCGTGAGTAGTAAGTGTTTCATACCTCCAAACTAGTGCAGAAAAGCTCCACCGTAGCAGGTAGCACGGTAAGCCTATTGTGCCTACCTGAATGGGTAGTGGATAAAGTAGTGGTTACAGTGCTAATATGGCTTTGTAAGGTACCGTCGTTTCCTTCATACCAATATGTGGGGGCCCCTCTCCCACTACTGAGTCGGTTGCAGATAGAGCATCAAACGTTCGTAACTTCTACCTACCTCAGTCTTAACTACCGATACTCTGCCCTAGGTGCCTTTTATCAGCTTGTTTGAGCTGACACACTGTCCCACCTTCACTTCTAGCTCAAGGCTTATAAGAAAGGATATTTACGGCGTAACGCAGCTAGCACTTTAGGTGGCAATGGTCGCGAGGCCTCTTCCTTATCGGCGAAGTAGGCAGTAAGCGCGGCCTCTAGAATTTCCTGAATGTTTTCGCCGCCGTACGTAGCGAGTTGCTGCAATTTGAGATACGTAGCCGCTTCCAGCTTATTAGAAAAGGTAATCTTTTCTGGCTTTACATCTTTCTCATATTTATTATCTTTCTCGTCTTTATTTTCTAAAAGGGTAGGGGCGCCAGCCCTGATAGTACCTGCGTTGGGCCATAGGGCCTCGTCGGGGTTCACGGGCTTGGGAGCCTGACCAGTGATTTCGGCTACAGCCACGGTGGCAAAGCTGGGGCGGGCGGGCTTGCTCATGCAGTAAAGCGAGTTAATAGTTCGCGGGTAAGCGCTAGGTAATCCTGGGCGCTGTTTGAGTCGGGCGCGTGGGCATGAATGCCTACTTTCAGCGCAACCGCTTCTACTAGCTTAGCATTGATGCGGATAGACGTGTCCGTGAGCAAGCCCTGTACGCGTGGCTGGCGGGCTAGTTCGGCTGCGAAATCATGATAAACCTGCCCACGGTAATTCGGATGGTATTGCGTTAGGAACACTCCCTTCAGCTCTAGCCCTGGGTTGAAGTTGTCCCGCACGGCGTCGAGCATATCCAGTAGCTTATAAAACCCTGAGAAGGCAAAAGGGTCGGGGCGCATGGGGGCCACTACATAGTCGGCCGCCGTCAGGCTCATCACCGTCATTGGCCCCATTGAAGGCGGTGTATCAAGCACAAGATAATCAAAGTGCGGCCGCAGCGCCGCTAACTGCCGACGTAGCAAATTAGGGTGCGTAGCATCAGCCCCAATCATACGCTCTAAAGGACTTAGTTCGGGCCGAGAGGCAATCAAACTTAGCCCCTCTCCTACTGGCTGTACCACCTCCGCCAGCGTAGCTTCCCCACGTAGCACCATGCACAAATTAGCCGGTTGCAAGTCTGGAAAAGTAGAACTCATGTTACTCTGCGGGTCACAATCAACGAGCAACACCCGGTGTCCTAGTAGCACCAGTGAATGCCCGATGCCTAAGGCAGAGGTTGTTTTACCCACACCGCCCTTGTGCTGGGCTATGACCATCACTTTCATACCTGAACAATAAAGAAGTAAATAACTCTTGTTGCAAAGATGGTAAATACAAGCTTTAAGTAAAGATTTTATTTAAGTAAATACGAAAAATATATCTTTATTTTTGATGAAAAAGTTGGTTAAAAGCACCTTATAAATTTAATAAAGACATAAATACAAATTTACTATAAAGATGTAATGCTTAAAATATGTCTTTATTGGTCAAACAGAGTGGATTGATTTCAATGCTGATGTAAGGAAATACCCGTTTCATTCAGTGGGGCTATTATCGCCTTTTTAAGGCTGGTAGTGCTAGGCAGAGTCCGTCAATTGGGAATAAAACCTGCTCTAGATAGTACCATTTTCGCACACGATTTTGAGAGTACACTCACTCCATTTTCAACGATTTCGTAACCGTATCTCTTTGGGAAGAAACTTATGATTTCAACACTTGGCTACTTAAGCAAGGCTATTACCAACTATAGAAATTATAATTTCCCTATGTATTCGCTACAATGAAGCCCAACATTAGGGTAGCCCTATACTGCTTTGGTGACAGATACAGACGGGCTGAAGGTATGCACACTTGCGCTAAAAACTCAGACGTTTCTCCACACTTTGTAGCGGCAATCGCAGGTACTATCCGGTGGACGTAGACACCAAAGTGATGCGAGATGCTTGCCGCTCTTAAAGCAGGTTAGTTAGCTAGGGCAGGGAGTAGTAAAATTGTGGGTAACTGTATTTATTAGCGCGAAAATTTAAGGTAGTGCTGCCGGGACTAGGCAGGTATTTCCCCGTCACCAAGCAGCTAATTTTCTGAATACATGGAGTGCCGTTAAAGAAAATAATGTTGGTAGCACTTGATTTTAGGCTGCCTCATCCGTACAGGTGAGCAATATTCATAGTCCTGTCGTAGGGTTAACTTTAAGCATGTATATAGTGAGCCTGCTTTGAGTGGTATACTGCTCGTGTGAGGCTTCTATAGCTAAACTCTAATGAGAGATACCACGAGGAGCCTAGGGCTGGTACTAGTGCTTCGCTAAGCTACCGGTCTTGAAGTAACTAGGCTATAGCCAGTGATAGGGTGGGGGGGCGCGAGCGCACAACTGCAGTACTGAAAGGTTTTGGCTAGCAGCTGCGGGGTACTACTTGATTAGCTCACCTTTATTCTGTTATTGCTAGTGCTGCCAGTACTGCTCTTTAGACGGGCTTGCATACTGGCCACTATAACCATAAGGATTTTAAACATCTATTACAAAAACCACGATGCGGTACTGGTAGAAGTAGCTGATAAAGCAAATGCTTCGTGGTTTTTGTAATAGATGTCTGAGGGGTTAGCTTATCGAAGTAGCCGCTTCGTGGTTTTTGTAATAGATACCTTATTTGAAGGCGGCTCTGGCAATCAAGTTACTTTTTTACAGATATTCTATTGCTTTAAATGATGAGCTATACAGGGATAAGTAGACAGTTAGCTAAGCATGAGGGCTAAAAATAACCTGTTTTAGACTTACAAAAACACACTGCACTTTACCTATTACAAGAACCACGAATAGCCGCGCGCGGTATGGCCTTAACCCTCTATCGACAGATTCAACATTGACCATACCAACCCTTAATTCACCAAAATAAAAAACAAAAAGCCCCCTCTTTAAACCGGTGGTTTATAATGTTTACCCCTTTTATAGGTTTACGGCATGCGTAACCATCTGCATACTAATTTGATACAAGGGTCATCTATTACAAAAACCACGAGCATCTATTACAAAAACCACGAGCATCTATTACAAAAACCACGAGCATCTATTACAAAAACCACGAAGCATCTATTACAAAAACCACGAGCATCTATTACAAAAACCACGAAGTAGCTATTACAAAAACCACGAGCATCTATTACAAAAACCACGAAAACCTATTACAAAAGCACGAAGCCTATTACAAAAACCACGAAATGGCCATTAAAATGGCAGTGAAAGGTACCTAAATGATGCTTGAGAAGGTCTTTTTAATAAAGAACAGAAATTACCCAAACTATTACAGCATTTTTTGTTTGTAATAGCGTAATTGGATGCGCATCTTTGGGATGTTATCCTGTTTCCACATTATGCAGCCCACCCTGTTCGACAACCTGCCACTGCAAGAGCCGCCGAATAAAGTAATCGTGCAGCATAATGCGCTGGTAAATGCACGCTTTGACCTAAGCACGGTGGAGATGCGTTTATTCATGGCTATGCTCTCCCGCATCGGGCGCGATGACAATGAGTTTCGGGAGATGCATATTCCTCTGACTGAAATCGTGGCGCTTTCGGGACGGCGGCCCAGCGCTAAGGATTATCAGCAGGTAGCCGGTATGTGTGACCAATTGGTGAGCCGCATTCTACACATTGAGCGTCCTATGGAAGGCCGACGTCGGCGTGATCGAAGGAGCAGTCCTACGCCAGACTTCGATAAGATTCCTTTAATGGCATACGCTAAGTATCGGGGTGAGGAAGGGGCATTACGTGTGCGCTTCAACGATGAAGTTATGCCCTACCTGTTGCAACTGCATCAAAACTTTACTAAGGCGCAGGTTGTGCAGTTGCTCAAACTAAAAAGCCCGCATTCCTATCGGATTTACTGGCTGCTGAAGGAGTACGCTACCTTTGGGGTGCGAGTGTTAGGCGTGGAGGAGTTGAAAAGTATTCTGAATCTGGAAGGTCAATACAAACAGTTTCCTTTATTTCGCTTACGAGTGCTGGACCGGGCTCAGAAGGAATTAAGCCAAACCGACCTTCCTTTCGAGTACGAGCTGCTACGCGATAGTAAAGCCGTAACGCAGATTAAGTTCTTGTTCAAACCTCTCGCCACATTACCTGAGGCCATTGTGTCTGGGCCTCCAAGTTGGCAACAGGTACTTCAAGAACTAGGGTTGGCTCCCGCTAGTTTGGCGACCATTGTGGAAATGGTGGAACAAGCGACCATTACAGTGGACTACGTGCAATTCGTAGTCCGGACCCAGCAGGCTAAGTGGCAAGCTGGAAAAGTAAAGAGCTTGCCCGGGGCAATTTTCACGGCCATCACCAAACAGCACTTGCTGCCCGAATACGAAGCGCAGCGTAAAACTCGTCCGGTTGCTACCAGCCGCTCGGCCCGGCAACGTGAAAAGCTGTTGGCTGAACTAGATGATGCTCGGCGTAGCCTACAATTTGTGCTACAGAGCGATGCTTATACGGAGGCTACGCGCTTGCCCGCCGAATCCCAGGTTCGCCAAGTCATCGCGCAGTTAGAGAGCCAGCTTCAGCAACTAGCTGCTTAAGAAGAGACGCACTGGTCTACCGAGTCTTGTCGTGGTTTTTGTAATACTATGAGACTGCGACTTGACCTGAACCGCTTGTTTAGTTGACTTGCACAAGATAAGAATAGGTCAGGTAGAAGGTCGCTTGGTAAAGAATACCGCCAGTTTGAAAGGTTAGCGTCTAAGCAGGAGTAGCAGTCAGCTATGCGTTTCATTGGTAGTATAGAAAAGCAACTGCTATTACAAAAACCACGAGGAAATATTGGGATAATCTATTACAGAAACCACGAAAAATTTAAGTTGATTGCGCAAGGCTAACTCCAGACCGAAACTATCGAATAGGGGTTTGCTTGGTCTGGCTAGGCGCTCTTTTCAATAAGTAGACTTCTTCTTAGCAACAATGTGGTATGGCAACGTGAAACCGTAGTGCTTTAACACGTTGAGGCGACTATCTATTTGTACTCAGCTAGTGGCACCTAGACCACTGGCCACTGAGAGAAAAGCGCTGACTGACGATGCGCGTAAGTGCCAGATTAGGCAGCGCTCGATGTACTGGTCAAGTGATAGAGCTAGGAAAGTAGCCCCTAGGTTAGGCTTGAGAAGTCAGAAAGTCTTGTAGCGCCGCTAGTACGTGCAGGGGAGCGCTCAGATGAGGGCAGTGTCCCGTGGTTGGGAGCAAGGTGAGTTTAGCGTGGGGTAATTGCGTCAGCATATAGGTGTTAACCTCTGAGGGGACTGCGACATCATCAGCGCACTGTAGCAGTAGGGTTGGTATAGTCAGATGGCATAAGTCAGCGCGATGGTCACTCAAGAACGTGGCGTAGGTCGTTCGGCAGGCGATATAGGGGTCAGCCAGACAGAAATGGCTTGCTAGCTCATGGCCTAACTTAGCTGGCTGGCCTTCACCCATGAGCATGAAAGCTAGGGTAGTGGCCCAATTCAAGTAATTATGGCTCATTGCCGTCAGCATTTCCATAATGTCGGCCTCGGCAAAGCCGCCATAGTATCCTGGTAAGTTGAGGTGGCAAGGCGTGGCGGCAATGAGCACAGCGCGAGCGAAGTATTCAGGAGCTTGGTTAGCTGCTAGCAGCGCCACCATTGCCCCCTCTGAATGGCCGATTATAGTAACCTGGCGCAACTCTAGTGCCTGGCAGATGGCGACTACGTCCTGCGCGTAGCCGTGCAGGGTCCCGTATTTACCTGGGTCGTAGGTAGCCCAGCCTGATTCGTGAATGCCCATCTGGTCGAAGAGAACTACCCGATACTGCGCGCTTAGTGCGGGCACTAAGTAATGCCAGATGCTTTGGCTACAGTTGTAGCCGTTGCAGAAAAGTAGCGTCGTCTCGCCAGTACCTAAGACCTGTACATTATGATTCTTGAGAACAGTGTCGGCCGCGGACGGAAAGCTAAAGGGCATGGTAGAGAAAAGAGTGCAACAGGTCGTTTCCTGTGTCTGCCCTAAGAGTAAAGAATCGCGTAGACTAGTTAAAATATAAGCTAAAACTATCGTCCGTGCGCTTGGAAGGAGCTAGATAGTATACTATGCTCAACTGTATACGCAACTAAGGTATTGCCTGTTGGTTAGCTTTCTTAGTCAAAGTATTTTATCAAATCATTTTAGTATAAACAACCTTAGGACTTTGCAATTGATTACCTACCTGGCACTATTACATCGGAGTCCAAAATTATAGTAAAAAAAGGTACTACGCTCATTGCAAATTTGTGCTATTATAGACTAGATATTGTGCTGGTATCTATTACTCTTGGCTACTGCTGCGCATGAGCTTATTCACCTGTTTATACTATAGTTAATGCTAGCGCCTTCGCAGCTGAAATGGTCTAGGCGTAGGTCAAGTGGGGTGGCCAGAAACAAAAGCGGCGCGGAGAGATACTTCTGGTACATATTATGATGTTGATTCCTTGTTGGCTGGGCGAAACGGCCATCGACTGCAGTCCGCAAACGCTGTGAGCCAGCCACTAGAATATATAGAATATAGCTGCTTTATTTTCACTAGGAAGCTACGCCACTACGCATCGATGCAGTATTCGAAGCTCTGCTTAAAATCAAGTGGCGAATTGATTTTAAGCAGGGCACCTAGCCCACAGTACGCTAGTACTTGCCCGCTGAAAAGGCAGAGTGAGCTTTGCTGGAATCCAAATCCGTACCTTGGCTAGTCAATTTACGCCAGCTGCTTACTGCGAATGCCCACCAGCCTGTACCGTAATCCATTAACGGAAATTCTGTTTGAGCAAGCACCGGGCTTCGTCGGTCTTTACGACCTAGGGCAAGGCTGGTTTACACACGTAAACCCGGCAGGCTACCAATTGCTGGGCTACCCCTCGGCCCAGGCGCTGTATGACGACCCTATTCGCACCCTGCGGGCCAAACAGCTTACGCCTGAGGAATGGGCCCAGCTGCAGGAGCAGGTGCAAAGAGAAGGACGACACACGATGGAAGTGGAAATGCGCCGTCAGTCGGGTGAGACCTTCTGGACCCAGATGGAACTCACCCGACTGACGCTGGAGGAGCGCACTTACTTCCTAGTGCGCCTCACCGATACTGAGCGACTGCACGACGCCGAGCGCCGCTTGGCACAAAGCGTAGGCCGCTTTGAAGCTGTATTTGCCCACGCTACGATTGGTATCGTGGTCTGTAATCGCCAAGGCACTATCGTGCTAGCCAATGAGCAGGCTCAGCGCCAGTTTGGCTACCCGGCCGACGAATTGCTGGGGCAGGGCATCGAGTCGCTGGTACCTGAGGCCGTAAGCCGTCACCACGCCCATCTACGGACCTCCTTCAACGCTCATCCGCAAGTGCGAAGTATGGGCGTAAACCGCGACCTGCTAGCCCGCCGACGCGACGGCTCGGTGTTTCCTGTGGAAATCAGCCTAAGTCATTTCAACCAAGAAGAGGAGTTGTTCGTGGTAGCCTACATTATTGATATCACGTTTAAGAAGGATGCGGAGCGGGAACTCATTGCCCAGCGCCAGCGCGTGGAGCGCCTCAACACTGAGCTGGAGCAGAAGGTGACTGACCGCACCCACGCGCTGGAAACTACCCTGGCCCAGTTGGAGCTGCGCACTCGTGAGTTAACACAAGCGCTGGCCGCAGAGCAGGAGTTGGGCGAACTCAAATCGCGTTTTGTAAGCATGGCTTCACATGAGTTTCGCACTCCCCTTACCGGCGTTCTCACTTCAGCTGCACTTATTGAAAAGTATACTACTACCGAGCAACAGTATAAGCGCATGCGGCATCTAGAGCGCATTCGCACCTCGGTGAAGCACCTGACCGATATTTTGGAAGAGTTTCTGTCGGTGGGCCGCATTGAGGAAGGGCGGGTGCAGGCTCACCCTTCGCAGGTGGAGCTGCCAGCGCTGCTAAAGGAGGCCTTGGCCGAGGTTCAGGGCCTGCGCAAACTTGGCCAGCACGTCGAAACCCAGTTGGCTGTGACCACGCCATTGTGGCTTGATGCCTCGCTGCTGCGCAAGGTGCTGGTCAATCTGCTAAGCAATGCCTTGAAATATTCAGGTGATGACGCAACCGTGACGGTGCGCGCTATTGCGACTGCGCGTTGGCTTACGCTCAGCGTGCAGGATGAGGGTATCGGTATCTCGGCTGAAGACCAGGAGCATCTATTTGAGCGGTTTTTCCGTGCCCGTAACGCAACTAACCTACCCGGCACCGGCCTAGGCCTTTACATTATCGCCCGCTACCTCGACTTGCTAGGCGGCACCATTGCCCTGCAGAGCGAGCTGAATGTGGGCACTACTGTCACCTTAACCATTCCTTATGAAGACCATTCTGCTGATTGAGGACAGCGACGTGATTCGCGAAAACACGGCCGAGATTCTAGAGTTGGCTGGCTATACCGTGCTAACGGCCGAAAATGGCAAGATAGGCGTAGAAAAAGGCTTGGCTACCCGACCTGATTTGGTGGTGTGCGACATCATGATGCCGGTACTCGACGGCTACGGGGTGCTGCACATCTTTAGTCAGAACTCACGCTTGGCGGGTGTTCCATTTATCTTCCTCACCGCCAAAACCGAGCGCACTGACCTGCGCAAGGGCATGGAACTAGGTGCCGACGACTACATTACGAAGCCTTTTGAGGAAACTGAGCTGCTCAATGCTATTGCCAGTCGCCTCAATCGACTGCGCCAGCTACAGCCTACCTACGACCTGCAACAGCCCGACGGCTTGGGCGAGTTTCTGCGTGACGCCAGTGTGGTGGGCCACCTAGAGGGCCTCACTACCAACCGGCGACTACACGTGCTGCGCAAAAAGCAGGAGCTTTATACCGAAGGGGAACAGCCCATCCGGCTGTATTTTGTGCAGGCTGGCCGAGTGAAAACTGTGCGCCGCACGTCTGGGGGCAAGGAGCTAATAACGGGTGTGTATGGCCCCGGCGAGTTCTTTGGCTACCTGCCCCTGCTCCAGCAAGTCTCGTATACCGACTCGGCCGTGGTACTCGACGATGCAACACTACTCTACATCCCAAAGGAAGAGTTTACTCTACTTCTGCACCGGCACCCAGCCGTGGGCCAGCAGTTCGTGCGCCTGCTAGCTGGCCGCGTCGATGAGCGAGAGCAGCAGTTGCTAGGTATGGCCTACAATTCGCTACGCCGCCGGGTAGCCGACACGCTGCTGCGCCTGCACGAGCAAGCGGGCAATGGGAGCGAAACGGGCATACTGCTCTCGCGCGACGACTTAGCAGCGATGGTAGGCACCGCTCCGGAGTCGCTGATTCGGACCCTGACCGAGTTTAAGCAGGATGGGCTGATTGAGCAGATGGCCACTGGCATCCACGTGTTGCAGCCCGAGAAGCTGCGCCGGGCGCACTGGTAGCGCCAGGCATTTAGCTTACACTGTTTTTCATTCTGTTGTTTTCAGAAAGCTCAGCAGCGGACGGGGAGGACGCGAGTACTCAAACCGCCGAGTCACTTCTTGGGCAGTGGCTTTAGCGGCTTCAGCAATCGGACCTGTGAAGTTCTCTTCCACGGCCGCCAAAAACAGCTGTCGCCAGCGCTGGAAATACTCACCCGTGGCGGGCAGTGCCAGGCTACTGGGAAAAGGCCAGCCATCTTGGCCGCCGGTGTTCAGCAGCACACGCTTCCAGAAGGCGCGCATTGTCACTAGCGGCTGGGGCCAGTGCACTTGCGCATCTGCTTGGAAGAGTGGGCCGAGCAGTTCATCGAGGCCCACTTTCTCATAAAATGTATAGAGGAGCGTGTTGATATCGGCCTCGTTCTGAATATCGGAAAGCGGGTACGTTGCCATCGGCTGGGGTGAATGAAAAGTGGGGACTGGCTGCTGACGCTCGCTTCAACGCTGACGCCGGATAAGGAGACAAAAATCTCCCGTAACCGCCTGCTAGGTACTGACTGCAATCAGCCGCTTACCTGACGTTTATCAGTCTCGGCACTAGGATGTCCCCTAGCCTTGCTCACCCGTTTATCGAACAACTAACAGTAATATAGACTATTAAGTATATTTTAATTACACTGTTTCCACCATTAAAAGCCGGCAGACTGCTAGCAGGCCAGCACGCGCCAGCGAGCAGAAAGCTCTGGTGCTACTCGATAAAGCCAGACAGAAGGTGCTTTACAAAACCTTACAGCGCACCAACTGCCTGGCTTCTCGCAACACTCATGGAAACGTCCAGCTGCCAGCCGGCAGCAAAACAATGGGGTACTGAAAAAAATCAGGAGTTCACTTGACATCCGTCAGATTTACCTCGCGAAGGCCACCGGAGCTTTGAGGAGCCATTAACCCTATTGCCTGTGCCTGTCGCCCTTACTACTCCCGAACCCCGTACCCACGTCGCCTGTGCCCACTGCGGCGACTCTTGTACTGATGAGGCAGTGCACCTAGCCTCCCAGCCCGCGCTGTACTTCTGCTGCACAGGCTGCCGGGCCGTGTATGAGTTGCTCGACGCCAGCAATCTCTGCACCTACTACCGCCTGGATGAGCACCCCGGCCAGAAAATCAAGGAAGTGGAACTGCCCGGCCGCTTCGACTTCCTCGACTCCGAAGCCGTGCAAAACCAGTTGCTGGCCTTCTACTCGCCCACCCTGGCGCGGCTCACGTTCCACATTCCGCAGATGCACTGCGCCTCCTGCATCTGGCTACTGGAAAACCTGTTCAAACTGAACCCGGCCATTGGCACGTCACGGGCAAATTTTCTGCGCAAAGAACTGACGGTGAATTATCATCCCACTGACACTTCGCTCAAGGAAGTAGTGAAGCTGCTGGCCGCTGTGGGCTACGAACCCCAGATTACGCTGGCCGAGCTAGGGGCGCAGCCCCACCCCGGCAACCGCACGCTGTATTACCAGCTGGGCGTGGCGGCCTTTGCCTTCGGCAACGTGATGTTGCTGGCCCTGCCCGACTATTTTTCCTTCACGGCGCAGCTGCAGAGCACTTTTGGGCGCTTTTTTGGTGGGCTGAGCTTGCTTTTAGCCCTACCAGTGCTGCTGGTGAGTGCGAGGGGTTTCTACCACTCAGCATGGCAGGGGCTGCGGCAGCGTTATATCAACCTCGATTTTCCCATCAGTCTGGGCCTTACAGCGCTATTTGTCACTAGCGTGGTCGATGTCGTGCTGCAGCGCGGCCCTGGTTATTTCGACTCGTTTACGGGGTTGGTGTTTTTTATGCTCATCGGCAAATGGGTGCAGCAGCGCAGCTACGATGCGCTACGTTTTGACCGCGACTTTACCTCGTACTTTCCGGTGGCCGTGACCCTGTTGCCTAAAGGCGGCGGCGAACGGTCGGTATCGGTAAAAGAACTGCGGACGGGGCAGCGCATCCGGGTGCGAAATCAGGAAATCATTCCGGCCGATACCATTTTGCTGCGCGGAGTGGGCCAGATTGACTACAGCTTCGTGTCGGGTGAGAGCGTGCCGGTAGCTAAAGCGACCGGTGAAATCGTGTATGCCGGTGGTCGGCAAGTGGGTGAGGCCGTGGAGCTGGAAGTAGTGCGCGAAGTCTCGCAAGGCTACCTCACCCAACTCTGGAACAATCCGGTTTTTCAGAAGGAGACCCGGCCCACCCTGGAAACTTATGCCAACAAAGTGGGCCGCTACTTCGTGGCCCTTACGCTAGTGCTGGCGTTGGGTGCGGTGGCGTATTGGCACCCCCAAAGCCCGCCAATGGCCTTACGGGCTTTCACTTCGGTGTTGGTCATTGCCTGCCCATGCGCGTTGTCGCTGGCCACGCCTTTTGCACTAGGGGCGGCGCTGCGGGTGCTGGGGCGCTGGAAGTTTTACCTCAAAAACTCGGCTGTGGTCGAAACCCTAGGTCGGGCCGACACCTTGGTATTTGACAAAACCGGCACTCTCACCGACGCCAGCCAAGCGACGCTGGACTACGTGGGCACACCGCTCAGCCTAAGTCAGCAACAGGCCATAGCGGCCATAGTGCGCCATTCCACGCACCCGCTCAGCCAACGCTTGGCAGCAGCGCTAACCGTCGGCCCGGATGCTGCAACCGATTTTACCGAAACACCCGGCCAGGGCGTTAGGGGGGTGGTGCGTGGGGAGTTGGTGCGGGTTGGCACTGCGGGTTTTGTCGGCCTAGGGGCCGTTGTGGCAGCAGAGGCCACCCAGTCACAGGTTTACGTCAGCTTTGACGGAGAGCCAGCCGGCTATTTCGTCTTTCGCAACGTGTACCGCGCCGGCCTGCACGAGGTGCTGGCTACCCTAGGCCAGCGCTACCGCCTGGCGGTACTCTCGGGCGACAACCACGCCGAAGCCAGCCGCTTGCGCGAATTATTTGGCCCCGACGCCGAACTGCACTTTCAGCAAACACCGCAGCAAAAGCTTGATTATGTGGCCGCGCTACAAGCCCAGGGCCGCACGGTAGTGATGGTAGGCGACGGCCTGAACGACGCTGGGGCCTTACAGCAAGCCGCTGCCGGCATTGCCCTCACCGATTCACTCACCAACTTTTCGCCTGCCTGCGACGCTATCTTGGAAGCCGGTAGTATTGCACAACTGCCCACCCTATTGGGCTTTTGCCGGGCGTGTCTGCGCATCGTGCTGGGCACGTTTGCGCTCTCCTTCGGCTACAACGCGGTGGGGCTTACGCTCGCCGTTCAGGGCCGGTTCACCCCCATCGCATCGGCTATTCTCATGCCTATCAGCTCACTGAGTGTCATGGCATTTGCCACGCTGCTGGTGCGGGCAGCCGCTTGGCGTCGTCACTTATAGGTGCTTTTCAATTGATTGTTATGACTATTATCTTCCCGCTTATCGGCATTAGCCTAATGGTGGCCCTCACCTTTCTGGGTGCTTTTCTGTGGGCAGTGCGCTCGGGGCAATACGAAGACGACTATACTCCCTCAGTGCGCATGCTGTTTGAGGACGAGGTAGCACTAGAGGAAACTAGCAAGCGACCACTGTCCTGATATCAATCAGTTAAACCAGCTGACCTGCGTCATCCTGCCGCTTTAAACGACCTAGGACCTTTGGAGGAGTAAACAATCTACTCTTTCGACGATGCAGGCCGAACCCCTTGCTCCCGCTTCTGCCCCCCGCCCGCCGCTAATTTCAAGCGCTGCTGAGCAGCGGGTGGAAACCTTTTACTACGATAACCGGATTGTCCGCGACTTCGGCATCGCGACGGTCATCTGGGGTATTATCGGCATGCTGGTGGGTGTGCTGGCCGCCTTTCAGCTGGCCCGGCCCGAGTTGAACATGAGCACAGCCTACACCACGTTCGGGCGCATTCGGCCATTGCACACCAACGCCGTAATTTTCGCCTTCGTCGGTAACGGCATTTTCACGGGCGTTTATTACTCTTTGCAGCGCCTGTGCAAGACGCGGATATACTCCGACATGCTAAGCAAGCTGCACTTCTGGGGCTGGCAGCTCATCATCGTGTCAGCGGTGGCTACGCTGCCACTGGGCTTCACCACCAGCAAGGAATACGCCGAGCTAGAATGGCCAATTGACATCGCCATTACGCTGGTGTGGGTGGTGTTTGGCTGGAACATGTTTGGCACCATTGCCAAGCGGCGCGAGCGGCACCTCTATGTGGGCATCTGGTTCTACATCGCCACCTTCCTGACAGTGGCCGTGCTGCACATCGTCAACTCCATGGAAATACCCGTGGGCTGGCTGAAAAGCTACTCGGCCTACGCTGGCGTGCAGGATGCCCTGGTACAGTGGTGGTACGGCCACAACGCGGTGGCCTTTTTTCTCACCACGCCCTACCTAGGGCTGATGTACTACTTCCTGCCCAAGGCGGCCGGGCGGCCAGTGTATTCCTACCGCCTGAGCATCATCCACTTCTGGTCGCTGATTTTTATTTACATCTGGGCCGGGCCACACCACTTGCTTTACACCGCCCTGCCCGACTGGGCCCAGAGCCTAGGGGTAGCTTTCTCGGTGATGCTGATTGCGCCAAGCTGGGGCGGCATGATTAATGGCCTGCTGACCTTGCGCGGCGCTTGGGATAAAGTGCGCGAGGAGCCCGTGCTCAAGTTCATGGTGGTGGCCGTGACGGCCTACGGCATGGCCACGTTCGAGGGCCCCATGCTGAGCCTCAAAAACGTGAACGCTATTGCCCACTTCACCGATTGGATTGTGGCGCACGTGCACGTAGGGGCGCTGGGCTGGAACGGCTTCTTGACTTTCGCTATGCTCTACTGGCTGTGGCCGCGCCTCTACCGCACCGAGCTGTACTCGAAAAAGCTGGCCACCACGCACTTCTGGCTGGGCACGCTGGGCATCCTGTTCTACGCCATCCCCATGTACTGGGCCGGTTTCACGCAGGGCCTGATGTGGAAGCAGTTCAACAACGAGGGGATGCTGCAATACCCCAACTTTTTGGAAACCGTGCTGCAGCTGGTACCCATGTACTATATGCGCGGCATCGGCGGGCTGCTGTACGTGAGCGGCGTATTCCTGCTGCTGTATAACCTCTACAAGACCGCCCAGGCCGGCTCGCTGCTGGTAAATGAGAAAGCCCAAGCCCCCGCCCTGATGCCGGCCGAGTTGGTAGAAGCGCACCAAGGCGGCCACTGGCACCGCTGGCTTGAGCGCCGGCCCTTCCAGCTGGCTGTGGGCGCCACGGTGGCCATCCTCATCGGGGGTGCGGTGGAGATGATTCCGACCTTCCTGGTGAAGTCTAACGTGCCCACTATCGCCTCAGTGAAGCCCTACCGGCCGCTCGAATTGCAGGGTCGCGACCTCTACATCCGCGAGGGCTGCTCGAACTGCCACACCCAGATGGTGCGCCCCTTCCGCTCCGAAACGGAGCGCTACGGCGAGTACTCCAAAGCCGGCGAGTATGTGTACGACCGGCCCTTTCTGTGGGGCAGCAAGCGTACCGGCCCCGATTTGCAGCGCGTAGGCCAGAAGTACCCTAACTCTTGGCACTACAACCACATGCTGGACCCCACTAGCATGTCGCCGGGCTCCATCATGCCGCCCTATCCGTGGCTGTTTGAGCAGGACATCGACTACCGCATCCTGCCTTCAAAAATTAAAGTGCTGCGCAACCTAGGTACGCCTTATCCCGCAGGCTTCGACCAAGTGGCCGTGGACGACGCCCGGCAGCAGGCCCGTGGCATCGTGGCCGAGCTGAAAAAGGAGGACATCGAGGTCCTGTCGGATAAAGAAATCGTGGCTCTGATTGCCTACCTCCAGCGCCTAGGTACCGACATCAAGGTGAAACCCGAGCAAGCGACAGCCGCCGCCCAGTAAGCCTCCGGGTACCGGCGCAGCCTCGCCCACTAACTCTTACCTCTATGGAAAAGAACGTTCTACAAGCCATTTCCGGAGTGGCGATTTACCCCATCATCTCCATTGCCATCTTCTTTCTCTTCTTCCTGGGCTTGGCAGTGTACGTGCTGGTCGTCAACCGTCACCACGTCAAAACTATGAGCCAGCTGCCGCTGAATGACGACCAAAACTCTGACGACCAAATCCTGAAGTACCACCTCAATCACGATGTGATATGCTAACCAAACGCACCTTCCTGATGGCTGCCACTGGCCTGTTCATTGGCTATGTCGCGGCGGGCCAAACGACTGCACCAGCTGCGGCAGCCGGCTCCACTCCGGTTGACCTCCTGACCTGGATAACCTGGGGCGCTGCCGGTATAGTACTGCTGATGACCGTGCTGACGGCCGGCTCGCTGGCTGGCGCTGGGCGCGTGCGGGCCCAAGCCCTGGCAGCTGCCACGCCGACTGCTGCCGACGCTACACCCACTACTGATACTACGCCCGTGGCCGCTACGCCCGAGGCGGCTGCCCCAGTACCTGTGGCGGCCGAGTCGCTACTTACCGCCGAGCCTGTTTTAGTATGATATGCTTTCGCCGTTTTTCTTACGGGGCTGGGCTGCTGCTACTGAGCACGGCCCCGGCCCTGGCGCAGGAGGCAACCTCCCCGGCAACCACTTCGGGGGCTGATGCATCCACCCAGCTTCTGTGGATGGTAATAGGCCTGCTGGCGGTAGTGGGGCTGGTATTCCTGGTGCTGCTGGTAGGCCTGCTGGCTTTCCTGAAGCCGGTGCTACGTCGGCTCTACGAGCAGCCTGCCGTGCACACTAGTTGGAGCGGCCAGGTGCTGGGCCTGCTGGTGGGCGATGCTCGCTTGGTGAAGGGCGAAGTGCGTGACGAACTGCTGGACCATGACTACGACGGCATTCATGAGTTCGATAATGACCTGCCGCCGTGGTGGAAGTACAGCTTTGTACTCACCGCTGTGTTTGCCGCGAGCTACCTAGGGTACTACCACGTGGCCAAAGCCGGGCAGCTGCAAGGGGCTGAGTACGCAGCCGAAATGCAGCAGGCGGCCCTGCTGATTGCCGCCACTACCGACGACCCCAACCAACTCACTACCTACACGGCCCTCACCACGCCGGCCGAGCTAAGCGGTGGCAAGGCGCTGTTCGCTACCAACTGCGCGCCCTGCCACGGGGCTAATGCCGAAGGTAAGGTGGGCCCTAACCTCACCGATGAGTACTGGCTGCACGGCGGCGAGGTGAATCACGTCTATAAAACTATCAAGTTTGGGGTGAATGGGAAGGGCATGGTAGCCTGGAAAGGCAAGCTTTCAGGCAAGCAGATTTTGCAGGTGGCGTCTTACGTCCTGAGTCTGAAAGGCACCAAGCCAGCCAACGCCAAGCTCCCACAGGGCGAAAAGGAAACGGCCGCAAAACCCGTGGCCAGCCGGTAACCGCTAGCACATGCCTCAGCGATAGTTCCTAACGCCCCTTCACGACAACCGGCTGGCCGCCTGTGATGCCAGACCCGGCCTTTACTACCTTCACCATGCCCACCACCCAATTCAAGCCTAATGATTCTTACCGCGACGCTATCGCCACGATAGACGCGGCTGGTGCGCGGGTGTGGCTGTACCCAAAGCAGCCCAGCGGTCAGTTTTACCGCTACCGCAAGCTGCTCAGCTATGGGCTGCTGGGGCTGCTATTTGCGGGGCCATGGCTGCGCATTCACGGCTTGCCGGTGCTACTGTTAAACCTGCCGGCGCGACGCTTCATCATCTTCGGGCAGATTTTCTGGCCGCAGGATTTCTTTATTCTGCTGCTGGCCACGCTCACGTTTCTAGTGTTCGTCATCGTCTTCACGGTGGTGTATGGGCGGGTGTTTTGCGGCTGGGTATGCCCGCAGACTATCTTTCTAGAAATGGTGTTTCGGCGCCTTGAGTACTGGCTGGAAGGCGATGCACCCCAGCAAAAAGCCCTCGACCGCAGCGAGCTCAACTGGAACAAACTCTGGCGCAAAATCACCAAGCACGCGCTGTTTCTACTGGTTTCGTTTCTGATTGCCAACACCTTCCTAGCTTACATCATCGGCTCGGAGGAATTGGTCAACATCGTGACTGATTCGCCCACTGCCCACCTAGGTGGGCTAGCGGCCCTCACACTGTTCACGGGCGTGTTCTACGCCGTGTTTGCCCGGTTCCGGGAGCAGGTGTGCACCATTGTGTGCCCTTACGGCCGCTTGCAGGGCGTGTTGCTAGACAAAGACAGCCTGGTAGTAGCCTACGACTACCAGCGCGGCGAGCCCCGCGAGAAGCGACGCAAAAACCAGGCACGCACCGCGGGCGACTGCATCGACTGTCACCAATGCGTGCAAGTGTGTCCCACGGGCATCGACATCCGCAACGGGGCCACCCAACTCGAATGCATCAACTGCACGGCCTGCGTAGATGCCTGCAACAATATCATGGCCTTGCTAGACAAGCCTGAGGGCCTTATCCGCACTGCGTCGGTGAACAGTATTGCCAACGGAACTGGGTTTCGGTTCAACGCACGGGTAAAGGCGCTCTCTGGTGTGCTGGCTGGGTTGCTGCTAGTGCTCATAAGTCTTCTTGCTTCGCGAGCCAACGTGGCGGCTACGGTGCTGCGCACACCAGGCCAATTGTTTCAGAAAACCAACCACGGTACCATCACCAATCTCTACAATATCTCGGTCATCAACAAGACTAATCAACCTTATCCCATCACCCTGCGCGTGTTGGAGCCGGCGCAGGGTCGCATCGCACTGGTGGGCAGCACCGGGCTGAAGCTGCCTGCCCAGGGCATGGCGGAGGGAGTCTTTTTTGCCGAGTTGCCCCGCGCGGCCCTGCACCATACCAACCAGAAACTGCGCATCGGCCTGTTCAGCAATGGGCAGCTAGTAGCCGAAACCAGCACTAAGTTTCTCGGGCCGGCGCAGTAGCTCCCTAGGTGGCTTTTTCTTTATTTCAATCATTCCAATGGTCACTACTTCCAGCCAACAGTCTAGCTGCTGGCCCTACGCCATCATCGCTGTGTTCGTGCTTTTCGCCGGCTATATCGGCTTCATGGTGCAGCAGGCGCTGCGCACCAGTGTAGACCTCGTAAGTCCCGATTACTACCAGCAGGAGTTAGTTTACCAGCAGCGCATGGAAACTGTAGCCCGCACTGCCGCATTGCCTGCGCCAGTGGAGTTGAGCTACAGGGCCGCAGCTCAGGAACTGCAGTTGCAACTGCCGGACGCCCTAATTAGCCAAGCCGTGCAGGGCCAACTGCACTTCTTTCGGCCCTCCGACCAAAGGCTAGATTATAAGCTACCCCTACTGCTCAATGCTAGCGGGCAACAGCGCATTAGCCTGGCGGCTATGCGGCCCGGCTACTGGCGCGTACGGCTGAATTTTACCGCCGCCAACCAGCCTTATTTTATTGAACAAGAAGTTATTATCAAATAACAATATGTTCTGGGCCGGTTTTCTATTTGGGTTGCTGAGCAGCTTCCACTGCGTAGGGATGTGCGGAGCCCTGGCCCTGGCGCTGCCTGGTCGGGCCAGTAGCCGCCTGCTCTACCACCTAGGCCGGGTGAGCACCTATGCTATCCTCGGGGCTGGGGCGGGGCTGTTGGGCCAGGGGCTGCGGCTGGCTGGTGTGCAGCAAAACCTGTCCATTCTATCGGGGCTGCTAATTCTGCTACTGGTGATTGTGCCCGAACGGTACACCAGCCGGCTGGCCGCAGGGCTGGGGTTGAGCCGGCCATTGACTTGGGTAAAAACCACCTTAGCGCGCCTGTTTCAGCAGCCCACGCCCGGGGCACTGTATGCCACCGGGCTGCTCAACGGCTTGCTGCCCTGCGGCCTAGTATACCTCGCAGTGGCCGGCGCGCTCAGCGCGCCGGGTGTGGTCGGTGCAGCAGGCTACATGGCCTGTTTCGGACTAGGTACCTTACCGCTGCTGCTAGGCCTGAGTTTGACCGGGCAGCTGGTGCCACTGGCCTGGCGAGCCCGGATGCGGCAGGCTGTGCCCTACATAGCCAGCGTGCTGGCAGTGCTCTTCATTCTACGCGGACTGGGGCTGGGCATTCCCTACCTGAGTCCGCAACTACGCGCAACTCTCGCGCCTCCCGCTGCCCGTCAGCCGCTTACGGTGCACTACTGCCATTAATTACCGCCGTTCAGCCAGTCATGCTTCTGTGTTCTTTCACTTACTTCATTGATGAAATCTATTCTCGTTCCGCTTGACCTCACCACTGCGGCGGAGGCAACCCTGGCTTATGCTAATAAACTAGCCGTGCGCTGGCCGGCCGAAGTAATAGTACTTTACTGCCACCCCGACAAACAGGCAACAGCGGCTGAGCTAAACTCCGAGGAACAGCGGCTGCGCACCCTAGTGGAACGCTTGCGCTACCAGCAGCTTACCCGGCAAGATGGTCGGCGCATCGCGTACCGCTACCGGGTGCTGACTGGCTGCCTGCATGACCATGTGCAGACCGAAGCCCTAGTGTGTGCCGCCGACCTGGTAGTAATGAGCCTAGAGCACATCGACTGCGGGCGGCAGGAGGCTCCTGGCAATCACGCCGCCACTATCACCGGATTGGTGAATTGCCCGGTACTGGTGGTGCCACCGGGCCGTCGCAGCCTACCCAACCGCCTGGCCTTCCACGCCGACTTCACCAAGCTGGAACTCCATACCCTGCCTCGGCTGGCCTCCCTGGCAACTGTCTTTCCTGCCCCGCTCGACCTGGTGCAGTTTTACGCCCCGGATGACCGGCCCCGCCGCCGGTACCTTTTGCAGGGGCTGCGCCGGGCGGCCGGTCATCTGGGCTGGCTAGGCACCACCACGCACCTATTCGAAGACGATGCGCCCCTGGAAGGCACTGGGGAGTTCTGCGCCCGGGTTCAGACCCAACTGCTCATCATCGCGCCCCGCAGTAAGGAAGAACTGCTAGGCTACTTCGACAGCTGCTACCGCACCACCAATGCCCATCACACCCGCATTCCGCTGCTGGTGTTGCGCTCGGCCGAGCGCCAGCCCACAATGGCCTGCTGCGATAAGTGCGCAGCGCGCCTAGCCCGTGAAGGGGAGGCCCCACCTCGCACATTAGCCGATTACCATGCGGCGTCATGGGTGTAGCGCCCGGCTATCACTGCTTACTCGCCAACTGCTTTTAACTTACTAGTATGCCTAGCTCTACTTCTCTTCCGATTGCTCCGGCGCGCACGGTGGTCGAACACTGGATGCGCCAATTTCAGGACTGGCTTTGCCACCGCCTCGAAGCGGCCGACGGCAGCGGGGTACGCTTCGGCCGCGACGACTGGGCGCGCGAGGGCGGCGGTGGCGGCTGCACCCGCGTCATCACCAATGGGGACGTGCTAGAAAAAGGCGGCGTGGCGTTCTCGGCCGTGTGGGGAGAGATGAGCGAAGCTGCTGCTACCCAACTGCTCATGCCCGACCGCCGCTACTTTGCCACCGGCGTAAGCGTAGTGCAGCATCCGCGCAGCCCGCTGGTGCCCATCTCCCACATGAATGTGCGCTACTTCGAGGCGGGCAACGGCGAAGCCTGGTTCGGCGGCGGGCTCGATTTAACGCCTATCTACGTGGACGTGACGCAGGCCCGACACTTTCACGAGCAGTTGCACGACATGTGCGCACGGCACGAGGAGAGCTATTACCAGCGTTTCAAACAATGGGCTGATGAGTACTTCTATCTGCCTCACCGCCGCGAGACACGGGGGGTGGGTGGGCTATTTTTCGACCGCCTTACGGTGGGCAAAGACGGTCTATTTGAAGAGCTGTTTGCCTTTGTGCAGGATGTAGGCGAGCTCTATGGCCGCACCTACAGCGCCATTATGCGCCAAAACGCTGACTTACCCTACACCGAGCGCGAAAAGCAGTGGCAGTTGGTGCGGCGGGGCCGCTACGCCGAGTTTAACCTAGCCATTGACCGTGGCACACGCTTTGGGCTCGAAACTGGTGGCCGCACTGAATCTATTCTGATGAGCCTGCCGCCCCAGGCAGAATGGCACTATACCCTAGAACCTACACCGGGCTCACCCGAAGCCATGTCGCAGCAGTGGCTGCGAAAAGGCGTCGACTGGCTGGCAACCGAGGCGGTTTGCTTATGAGTTGACTAGTTGATTAACAACTAAATGCTCGTAGTATTAGAAATCAAAATGACCTGATGAAATTCTGGCGGTAGCCTGGTTTTCATCAGGTTCATATTTTAGAACGGCTCATTATTTTGGGTTAGCCGGTTTACTCTCCTTGTTTTGCCCAACGATAGGCGCGGACGGGTACTAGGTAGCGTACGTGCCGGTCAGACTCAAGCCCGTGATGGGGCCAAGCGAAGCGACCTAGTAGCTCCCGCTCGCCCGCGCTACAAGTAGCTCGTGCTGACCGAGTGTGCCCCGCCCAGCTCAGCGAGGCAGGGCTGAGCTAAGCACAAGGGTGCGCTTGGCCAAGGCACTGACTACCGCTTGGGTATTACCGGGCGTGAGTACACTCAACTCCCGCATGTACTGTGGCTGCAGTGCTGCTTCGCCCGTCGCATTGGGTAAACATAAATAGCGTGGCCCAGGCCAGTTCGGGTGCTGCATCTGGATGACAACAGCAGCCAGCGAGTGGTCCTTCTGCCGTACGAGGTCGGCTAGCACAATAGTAAACTGGCCGCTGGTTGAGGTGCTTGAGTTGGTAAAGTGATAGCCCGCCGGCAGTCCTTGGTCGCTGAGACTGGCCCCCGTTAAATGGTGGGTGACCAACTCATATTCAGCGGAAGTAGTTGGTGCTTGGGCACGGACGACAACTGGGCTTAGCAGCAAAAAGGCGCTAAGAAATAAATAATTCATGGAAATATACTAACTACAGCAAATACAAGGAGAGCTAGGGCGGGGAGCCGGTGCTACCAACGTGGGCACGTGGCGTAGCCTAGGTTCCCTTGTGGATGTAAGATTAGCTCTAATAGGAGACGTAGCGCAGTCTTTTTCGGTGAGTAGGCTGCGGTGGGCAGTGAATACCCCCTTTTGCTTTGCTAGTAGCAAGTTTTTTTATTGCTCGCCGTAGGCGTATGGCAGTGCCCGAAGGTGGAACGTGAATACAAAGTCAGCTCTAGGGTCGGCAACTTCGATGAGGTAACTAAGTACTGCGCCAAGCAGGACACATCCTGTGCGTCGAGGTACACGGCACCTGTTTTACCCACGAGTCTGGGCACAAGCTGTCTAACGCCTTGGCCAGAGTGAGCCAGTTGAGGGTCTGTTCCAGAAATGAGCAGGCACCAGTTTGGCAATAAACCGACGCAGGCAGGTAGGCGATGGGTAAGTCAGGATGGCCGGAGCCAGCATAAGGCCGAAGAGAACGAGCGCCTCAAAAGGAGCGGGCACTAAGGCTAAGCGGCCACTGGCAGGGCTCCGGCCTAGTAGCCGGGGTCCTGCCAGTGGCCGCTTAGCCTTAGTGCCCGCTCGATAGCTTGTTCGTAGAGAGCTCGTTCACGGGGCGACAAGCGACATAGGTCGCGGTCATAGTCCTCCGCCGGAACGGCCGAATTGGCAGCAGTATTAAATAAGGCAGCGGCAGTCGCGTGAAGAGGGTAAGGGGCTAGCCCAAGTACGATTTCAGCGACTGCGAGCGCGACGTATGCTTAAGGCGACGAATGGCCTTCTCTTTTACCTGCCGTACCCGCTCGCGGGTCAAGCTAAATTGCTCGCCGATTTCCTCCAGCGTTTGCGCGGCCTGGCCATTGAGCCCGAAGTGCAACGTAAGCACGTCGGCCTCCCGCCGGGTCAGGGTCGAGAGCGCGCGCTGCACCTCCCGGCGCAGGGAATCGTGCAGCAAGCCCGCATCCGGCGTTTCTTGCCCTTCGTCGACCATGACATCGAGCAAACCATTTTCCTCGCCCTGCACAAACGGGGCATCCATCGAGACGTGGCGGCCCGATATTTTGAGCGTATCCACTACTTCAGAGGTCGTCAGCTCTAGCAGCTCGGCAATCTCATCGGGCGAGGGCTCGCGCTCAAACTTCTGCTCCAGCTCGGCAAACGAGCGGCTGATTTTATTGAGCGAACCCACCCGATTCAGCGGCAGGCGCACGATGCGGCTCTGCTCGGCCAAAGCTTGCAGGATGCTCTGGCGAATCCACCACACGGCGTAAGAAATAAACTTGAAGCCTTTCGTTTCGTCGAAGCGCTTGGCCGCTTTAATCAACCCTAGGTTGCCCTCGTTGATAAGGTCGCCCAGTGTCAGGCCCTGGTTTTGGTACTGCTTGGACACCGAAACCACAAAGCGCAGATTGGCTTTGGTCAGCTTTTCGAGGGCCATGTGGTCCCCTTCACGAATGCGCTGGGCCAGCAGGACCTCCTCATCGATAGATACTAAGCTCACTTTGCCAATCTCTTGGAGGTATTTGTCCAACGACTGGCTTTCGCGGTTGGTAATCTGTTTGCTGATTTTGAGTTGTCTCATGCGGGAACGGCGCTGCCAAGAAAGGGGGTAAGCGCAAGCTATAACTCCTAGGGGTGCGGCTTAGTTCGACAACTCGAGCGACTATACGCCGCCCGAAGGCGCACGGCATAGTCAAAAGACTGATTGCCACCTAGAAGCTGGCCCAAAAAATGCGCTTTTCTAAAAAATTTAACCAGATAAAAATTTTTCTTATGAACGACCGTTATATAAAACAGTTTGCCAGATGGCCGAGATAGCAAAGCAATAAGGAGCGAGTGAAAAGGTGGAGTAGTAGTCCACAGACAACGAATTCCAAGCGCGCTACACTTTGCTTTGCAGCCAGGACTAGGCAGCTAGTGGCCGCTTGGTATCGCCGTGGCCTGCGCAACGTACATAAGCAACGGCAGGGCCAGCTAGCAGCAGGTACCCCGGCAGTTTCCCTCTTTTTGTCTAGGACCATGACCTTACTAGAAGCTGATGTTGTCTTCGAACCCTCGGCCGCCTTGCGCCGCGAAGTGCTGGCCGGTACTATTGCCGCCCGCAGCCTGCCCCAACCCGTAGAGGCCGTGCGCCTAGTATTGCAGGATGTCCATATTAAGCGCCACGGCGAGCTTAATCGGGCCGAAGTGCAGCTCGTCACTATCGTGACCGATGGCATCTCCGCCGAGCCTATCCAACTGTGCTCAGAAACGTTCGAGGGAGTCAAAAAGTGGTCTCATCTGCCCTTGGGCGAAGGCGGCATCACGCTCTACCGAACTCAGGCGCCACGCATTCCGCAGTACCTCGATTATCGCATCCTGCTCACCGAGCTCGATGGCGACCTACGGGCCATCGGCGCGCTACTCGACGAAGTACGCCAAGATGAGCAGTTCCACGCCGCTCGTGCCGCGCTGCTAGCCGCGGCAGCGATAGCGGCCCCACCAGCGGCCCTGATTACGGCCACCTCAGACCTAGCCCTCAACTTGGTAGCCCGCTTGCTCAAAGCCAACCGGGATGACCAGTTGCTGCTCGTGCGCGGCTCCTTCGATAATGCCTTTGACAACCTAGGCACCACGTTTGGGCCCATCACCAAAGGCACGGACCGCGCAGCTGTCACCTACCAGGCCCAGGCCAAGATAGCCGAATAACAGGACCTAGGGCCTTGCCTGCTTGTGAGCGTGCTCATCTCTCTTCTCCAACTGGTATAAGGTGCGAAGAAAGGACGGCCGCCGCCTCCCTAGGCAGCTACGTTGCACCTAGGCGACAAGCTTTCTGTATATGTTGCAGTTCCTAATTCATAGACCGTAAAAACTACTGCAGCTTTACTGCTTCTATAAATTGTTGTGGCTGGTCGAGGTACACAGCCAACTGCCTGCCTGTACGTTGGCTACCATAAGGACCCTTCACTGTAACTGGCTGGTTAAAAACGAGGAGTAGGTTTGGGGACGTGAAGAGTAGCTTCGTTAGATTGAGTAGGTCAGGAGCAGGCGTAGGAGTGTCACGCAAAGGGACAATCGCGACTAGGTCTCCCACTGGCACCGTCAGTTGCCACGCAAAGCCCACATTCAAGTGCAAAGTATTGGCCGTGAGCAATACCGGCCGCAACCGGACAGCCTGCCCATGGGCGAGGAGCATAATGAACGTGTAACATTCAAAAAACAAGAGCCAGCCTGCGACATGCGTACTCCATAAGCTAACGAGCAAATGCACTATGGCCGTTTCAACCGCTAACGCAACGCCCAGCATACTGGCGAAGGCCGTAAAGCCCGAGTTGCGATAGGTGCTAAAGACCGTGGCTTGCGGAACCGTTTCTGGCTTGGCCCACCAGCCGAGTAAGGCATAGCGCAACATCTCGACCTCCGCGATGAGTAAGACGCCAACAGGACCAAGCGTTTGCTGCACGGCGACCTGCGCACAGGGCCAAAAGTGTGGCTGCTGCCGATAGGCTAGCCGGTAGCTTCGTACGAGTCGCTGAGCTTTGGCGACGAGCAGGAACAGCGTGATTCCTTCTAGCAGAGCCGGCAGGAAGTATAAGGTTTGTAAAGGTGCTTGTTGGGCAACGGGTAATAACCAGTAGGCCAGTGCCAGGCAGGCTCCTACAACACCAGCCAAGCTGCTGATGGGCAATCGGTAATGCCGCACCACCAGCCAGTAGAAGAGAGCGGGTATGCCGACGAGTAGGTCGAACGTAACTGCGTAGGGGAGTACAGGTCGTTGGCTAAAAAGGGTGGTGGTGGTAATCGTACGCTCTACGCTGATAACCAGTAGTAAGAGTATGCCAAACCAGAGAGCAGGGCGGAAGCGGCCTAGCGAGTACGAAGTAGTCATGGGCGAATGACGAAGAGGAGACTCGAAAGCTACGCACATCATCACTGCAATAGAGAGAGATTGCTGCTATCTCTCTTCCAGAACTTCTATAAGTTCGCAGTAGGAGTGGCAGCTTGAAAACCGCCACTTTTTCAAAAGTTACTCGAGAAGCCAGCTACACGCCAAGTGATAAAATGACTAAAGTCGGCTAGAATAACCTAGACATACTTTCTTGCTTTCATCTGATACCGAGTAGAGCTAACAGCCTTTACAGACACAACGTAATAAGCTATGGGTGAGCTACGAATGACCGCGCGCAATTCTTTTGCAATCTCGATTGGTTTATTTGGACCGCTTTCCTACTAAGAATAGGGCAACTCCTTACTGGGTTTTCGTTTTGGTTCTCCACCGGGTACGCGCATTGAAAAGCAGCGGGCTTTTGGCAGTAAGATAGAGCACGGTATAGCGATAGTGGAACAAGCCAAAGTGCTGATAGTCGGTCAGCAACTCTTTCGTAAAATGCAGACAGCTTTGGGAGTATGAGCGATACTTTGGGTAATCGCCATCTTGCAGCGATAACTGAGTGAGGTGGTAATGAAACCACTTCAGAATGGGGTTTATTTCCTTGCTGTATTGATAGCCAAAGTGCTTGTTGATAGCGGTGTACAATTCTATCATGCGCTCCCAGTACCGGTATCCGTGCAGCAGGGTAGTAGCGCCGCTATCGTGCCGGCGGTATACGGCCATAACGCCCGGCAGCAGCTTCAGTTGGCCAAACGACGCGAGCAAAATAAAGAAAGGAGTGTCGCCCACGACCGCATTGCGTAGCCACTCGGGGTACTCGGTGAGTAACTGATTGCGGAACACAACCGAAGCGGTTGGAATGAGCCACTTCCCAATCAAGTCCGGAATGGCGTAGTCGGTCTTGGTATAGGTCTGAAACAACTCCATTGCCTTGCTGGGGTCCTGCTCAAACTTCATCCAGCAGTTGTGAAAGCAGAGCACGTACGCCGGATGCGCCTCCAGAAAGTCTACCTGTTGTTGGAGCTTCGACGGGTCGGTCCAGTAATCATCGCCCTCGCAGAACGCGATGTATTTACCGACGCAGGCCTCGCGGGCCAGGCGAGCATTAGTCTGTGCTCCTACGTTTTGTGCGTGTAGCAGCAACCTGACTTGGTCGGGATAGCGCGCCTGAAATTCCTGGCAAATCAAACGGGTGTTGTCGGTGCTACAGTCTTCCCCAATCACTACCTCGAATGGGAAAGAGGTCTTCTGAGCCATAATACCATCTAAGCATTCCCGTAGAAAGCGCTCGTGGTTGTAGGTGATGACCCGCACGCTTACCAGCGGCTCCTTACTGCGCATGGCGTAGCATTTTAGCGGGGTTACCTGCCCAGACCTCCAGTTCGCCGACGTCCTTGAGCAGCACGCTGCCCATTGCCAGGGTAGCGTAGTTGCCGATGGTAAGGAATTCCCGCACGGTGGCATTCATACTAATATGCACGCCCTCGCCTACTTGTAAGTTAGAGCCCGAGCAGGAGCCGGCGGCCACGAACGTATGCGCCCCAATGGTGCAATTGTGGCTGATAATGGCCCCAATCATCACCCGGGTGCACTTGCCCAGCTTCACGTTGGTAGAGATGATAGCATGGGGCATTACCACGCACCCAGGCCCTAGGTCTACATGGGCGGCTATGTACGCAGTAGGGTGCACAAACGTGGCCAACCGGTCGTCGGGGATGGCCAGGGAGTCGAAGAGCGCAATCCGCTCCCGCTGCCCGTCTATCTTATAAATTGTGTTGAGGAAGTAGTAGCCCTCGTCTAGCAGCCTCGGAATGTCTTGCAGCCCACCTTTGACGGGGTAGCCTTCTATTTCCTCGCAATTATCCCGGTCGTTCACGTAGCCACAAAACTGGTATTCTTGGCTGCCCCGCTGGGCCGCATCGAGCATGGCATTCCCAATGACAGAGGCATTGCCCTGCCCTCCTAGTATTAGCACGTTCTTCATAAGAGTTGGTAGGCTAGTAAAAACGTTGTGATATCCTCTTTTTTGTTGTTCATCAGGACATCGATGATGGAGAGCCAGGGCACAAATTCCTTATCCGGCAGGGGTTGCGCATACTGAATAGGTAGGGGCTTCACGAAATGGAGCGCGATGTCGTGCTGGGCAAAGAAGTCTTTGGTGTACAGCGCTTCGCCACCTATGGCATTCAAGTACTGGTCGCCGCCTTCTTGCTGCACAATATCTACCAGGCGAGCTCCCTTGCTGAGGTGGGTATTTCGGTAGGGCCGCTGCGAGCTTGTAACCAACGGCGTGTTGATACCTAGGTAGGCGCATACGGCCCGGATGCTTTGGGCAGCCACTTCCGCAATGGTGGCGGGGCCGCTAAGCTCCAGCAAGCTTTGCACCAGCGGATATACCTGCTCAAAAAAAGGCGCTTTTCGGTAAGCTGTCTCCAGCGTCGTGCGCACTTTCCGCAGCTCTTTACTCGACCAGTCCACCAGTACTTCGTTAATCAGCTTGTTCTGGCTAACGTCGAGGCAGGGGAGTGTGAAGACATGCTCGGCGCCCTGCAGCAGGATGCGATTACGGTTAATCCAGCCTTTTTTGATGTAGTTCACATCATCGTACAGCACGAATAAATCGGCCGCCGCCACCAACTGGAAGTACCCGATGTAGGGAAATAAATACGGCTGCATGATGGCGATTTTCATAGGCTAGGTAGGCTTGGTACTAATGCATTCCGACAAGGCCGAGGCCATTAGTTTGTCATGCGCATGGCGAGGTATTTCTCCCGGGAGAAGTCGTACAGGTAAAGCAGGTTTTTTCGGTTGAAGACCGCTGCCAGCAGCAGGTAAGTGGCCCCGCCCGCGAAGCACCACAGCAGCAGGCTCCACCAGGTGAAGACGTGTAGCTGCTCGCTACCCCATAGCACCAGTAGGCCCATCCCCAACGCCGTGCAGAAATTGGGCAAAATGTCCCGCAGCTGCTGCACAAAGCCGTATCCAATAAACTGTTTGGAGTAATGGGCATTAATTACCAGCGCTAGGCAAGACTGCGCAATCTGCCCGTAAATCAGGCCCATAACTCCCCAGTGGTACGTGAGCAGCAGGCTTACTACGACCAACGCTTTTTTGATTATCTCCAGGATAAGAAACAGGTCAGACCGCTTTTTCAGCGTGAGAATATTCAGGTTCAGGGTATGAATGGGGTACAGCAAACCCACAAACGTTAGGCCCTGTAGCAAGGGAATGACGCTGGCCCACTTATTGGTGAGTAGCACCAGCACGATGCTCTTGCTCAGCCCCATCAACCCCATCAGGAGCGGAAAGTAGGCAAACGAAACCAATTGCATCAGGCGCTGGTAGGCCTGCGCCAGGCGAGGTGGGTCGTCTTGCAGCTCAATCAAAACGGGGTAGGATACCCGGCCGGTTACCTGCGCCACCAAGGTCTGCGGAATGTCCCTCAGGTTGGCCGCCCGGTTGTAGAAACCTAGGGCAGAAGCAGAGTAGAACTTGCCAATCAGCAAGGGGTAGATGTTGCGAAACCCCGTATCGAGCAGGCTAGAGAGCAGCAGCTTCGAGCCAAACCCGAAAAAATCTTTGAACGAAGCGGTTGAGAACGTGAGCGAAGGAAACCAGGAGCGGGGCGCCCAGTACAGCACGTTAGTGATGATGGCGTTGAGCAGCTGCCGCACCACCAGTGCCCAGTAGCTCCACCCTAGGTAGGCCAAGTACAGCCCGATAGCGCCGGAGAGAACATTGCTCACCAGCGAACGCAGGCTAATAGTGCGAAAATCCAGCAGCTTCGTTAGGCGGATGGTCTGCACGACATTTAGGGAGTTGAGCACGAGGCTGATGCCCAGCACCCGGATGATGTCGGTCAGGAGTGGCTCTTTGTAAAACTGGGCAACCAGCGGCGCCCCGATAAAGACGATAAGGTAAGCCGCCGTAGACAAGCCCAGATTGCTCCAGAACACCGTGTTGTAGTCCTCGGGCGTAGCCTCTTTCTTCCGCAGCAGGGCGCTACCTAGGCCCGCATCCGTGAATGGCTGAAGCAAGGCGATAAAGACCGCCACCATTGCTATCAAGCCAAACTCACTAGGTCCCAGAATCCGAGCCAGAAAAACTGAAATCAAAAAATCGCTGAGTAGGTTGCCGAAGCGCTCTCCCGTCAGCCACACCAAGCTCACTGCCGCCCGGTCTTTTAAGGTATTTTCCTTCATAGCTCCGCAGCAAGTACGCCACAAACAAGTAAAGGCAGCGGGAGAATCAGCCTAGCTAGCTCCCGCCGAGTTGGGGCTGCTGTGCTCAATACCGTTCGGCGCGAAGGATAGCCCGACAAATCATTTTCACCTCTTCTATAGACAAATCGTGGTACAACGGGAGGCACAATACTCGGGAAGCGATGTCGGAAGAAATAGGCATCTGCTGCCCCGGCTCTACGTAGCTCAACGTTTCCAGCGAGGGGTAGAAGTACCGCCTAGGGTAGACATACACGCCGTGCAGGGCCTTGACCATCTTCAATAGCACGGCTTCACTTTCAAACAGCACCGGGTAGTAGGCATAATTGAAGCCAGCGTTTGGGTGCAGAAACGGTGTGCCTATCCGCAAGGACTTGAGCATGTGGTGGTAGGTTTCGGAAAGCTGCTGCCGCCGGGCCAGAATTTGCCCGACATACTTGAGGTTGCACAAGCCCATAGCGGCGTGGAACTCACTGTTCTTACCATTGATGCCCACTCCTTGGAAGGCTTCGGGGCCATGAAAGCCAAAATTCCGCATATGCGCAATCTTGTTGGCCAGGTCCGCGTCGTGGGTAATGAGTGCCCCGCCCTCAATAGTATGAAATAGCTTAGTAGAGTGAAAACTCAGCGTGCTGATATCGCCCTGATGCAACACCGAGCGTCCTTGGTAGCTAGTGCCGAAGGCATGGGCCGCATCGTAAATGACGCGCAACTTGTGCTTAGCAGCTATTGCCGCTATTTCTCTCGCGGCGCAGGGATTACCAAAAACATGCGTAGCCAGAATAGCGCTGGTTTGGGGCGTAATAGCCGCCTCAATCAACTCAGGGTCAATGTTGTACGTGGCCGGGTCGATATCGACAAAAACCGGCGTACAGCCTTCCCACACAATACTGCTCGTTGTCGCAATGAAAGAAAACGGCGTGGTTATAATTTCTCCTTGTAGCGCTAATACCTTGATTGCCAACTATAGCGCAATGGTCCCATTCGTTACATAGAACAAATGAGGTACGCCAAAATAGTTTTTTAGCGTGAGCTCCAGTTCGTTGACTAAAGGCCCATTATTGGTGAGCCATGTTCTTGACCAAATTCCCTG